>Ga0126327_10000032_pt1:0-2500 | contig 54805 bp, 40 predicted proteins | sample InaspJWI30metaG_FD_101392 | JGI IMG/M metagenome (GOLD analysis project Ga0126327, IMG submission 101392) | Marine gutless worms symbiont microbial communities from Oahu, Hawaii - Inanidrilus sp. 1 OAHU.JWI-30 metaG | ecosystem: Host-associated > Annelida > Digestive system >... | reverse complement strand
TCCGCACTGTCTCAACCAGGGACTCAGTGAAATTGTATTGGCGGTGAAGATGCCGTCTACCCGCAGAAAGACGGAAAGACCCCGGCACCTTTACTACAGCTTGACATTGAATTTAGGAATAGTATGTGTAGGATAGGTGGGAGGCTTTGAAACCGGAACGCCAGTTTCGGTGGAGCTACCCTTGAAATACCACCCTTGCTATTTTTGAGTTCTAACCTCGACCCGTAATCCGGGCGAAGGACAGTGTCTGGTGGGTAGTTTGACTGGGGCGGTCGCCTCCCAAAGAGTAACGGAGGCGCGCGAAGGTTCCCTCAGGCTGATTGGAAACCAGTCGTAGAGTGTAAAGGCACAAGGGAGCTTGACTGCGAGAGTGACGATTCGAGCAGGTACGAAAGTAGGTCTTAGTGATCCGGCGGTTCTGAATGGAAGGGCCGTCGCTCAACGGATAAAAGGTACGCCGGGGATAACAGGCTTATCGCCCCCAAGAGTTCACATCGACGGGGCGGTTTGGCACCTCGATGTCGGCTCATCACATCCTGGGGCTGGAGCAGGTCCCAAGGGTTTGGCTGTTCGCCAATTAAAGTGGTACGTGAGCTGGGTTTAAAACGTCGTGAGACAGTTTGGTCCCTATCTTCTGCGGGCGTAGGATATTTGAGAGGATCTGTTCCTAGTACGAGAGGACCGGAATGGACGAACCTCTGGTGTTCCAGTTGTCGCGCCAGCGGCACTGCTGGGTAGCTACGTTCGGAACGGATAACCGCTGAAAGCATCTAAGCGGGAAGCCAACCTCAAGATAAGATATCCCTCATACTGGCAACAGTATGACTTAAGACCCCTTGAAGATTACAAGATTGATAGGCCAGATGTGTACGCACAGTAATGTGTTTAGCTAACTGGTACTAATTGGTCGTGCGGCTTGGCCGCAAAATAATTAACATAAGCCAGCGAGTATTTGGTTTTTACATCCGAATTGAAGTTCGCCGAAAAATTTGCAAGAATTTTTCCGGTGGTAATTGCGAAGAGGCCACACCCGTTCCCATCTCGAACACGGAAGTTAAGCTCTTCAGCGCCGATGGTACTGCATGGGAAGCTGTGTGGGAGAGTAGGACACTGCCGGGAAATCTTTTACAGCCCGAAGCTAACTTATTAGCTTCGGGCTTTTTTGGTTTTGGGGTTGCAGGCGGCATCTTTCGGCCCTGGCCGGCGTTCTCGCCTCTGGCCGATCCTCAACGTAGATAATCTACGCCTCCGGTCGACCAGAGGACTGCGGCCTTGGCCAGAACCAAAAGCTACCGCCTGCAACCCCAAAACAAGATGTAGAATCAATCTTGGCACTGGCAGATTCTCTCGACTTCACCTTCAGTTGCACCGGGCAGCGCCTAATGCTGCATCTTGAAAAATGTGTATTATATCCTCGAAGCAATTTCCTTGGAACCCTTGGACCCTTAGCCCCTCGAACTCTCTGTGTTTTGTACCCTATACCTTACGCCTACACGTTTGCCTATTTGTTCTGCCCCCCGACTCCTGCTTCCTGATTCCGAGGTATTCCGTCCCCGTGACTCCCGCTTTCCGGGCGTCTTGTCCTGCGTAGCTCATTGAGCAAAGTAGGAAGCCTTAGCGAAGCCTGGTCCCCTGACTCCGGACTCCCGACTCCAGGACCTTCCTTCTACCTTCTACCCTATCATTCTGCCTCCTGCCTGCAGGGCGAAGCTTCATGCGAAGCCTGGCCCCTGACACCTGACTCCCGACTCCAGGACCTTCCTTCGACCTTATACCCTATACCTTAAACCTAAAGCCCCAACTTGTTTGGAGCTGATATCCCAAAATTTGCCTTAATTTCAGGGATGTGCTACTTTTTCCGAAAACAGGCCGCGGCGGCCGGCAGGGTATACGGGCCGGCTGAAACCACAGGTCGGGGAGTCGGGCAGTGCGATTCGGTTTAAAAGCAAAATTTACGCTTAATCTTCTGATCATCCTGCTGGTGGCGATGTTCCTGCTGGATCTTGTCATCATGATGGTTACCCGCCAGGCCCTGATCAGAGTTGAAGCCGACAAAGCCCGTATCGCCCTGGCAACGCTCGAGGCACTGGCCTTTACCGACGATAAGGACCTGCACGGCGCCCAGAACCTTAGCGGTATTTCTCCCCAAATCAAATCCGTCCTGCAGGAGTCTCAAATTGTCTGCGGCCGCCTGGAAGACAAACGGCAGCGGGTATACCAGTGGGGCCGGGATTGCCCCGAGAAAGCCGATCTGGCGGTATATGCCGACCGGGCAGCCGGACAGGACAAACCTATCCTGGAGTTTTTAGGGTCTGTCTGGAGCGGCTTCTATGAAAGGTCACAGTACATGATCGTGGCCGGCCCCGTGACGGCCGGCAGCCGGCCGGCCGGCTCCATCTGCATGGTTTTCGACCTGGGCCCGGCTTATGCCAGCCTGGACAAAACCCAGAAAATCATCATCTACTACATCCTCATCAATGCCCTGCTGCTGACCTTCTTT
>Ga0126327_10000031_pt1 | contig 55050 bp, 49 predicted proteins | sample InaspJWI30metaG_FD_101392 | JGI IMG/M metagenome (GOLD analysis project Ga0126327, IMG submission 101392) | Marine gutless worms symbiont microbial communities from Oahu, Hawaii - Inanidrilus sp. 1 OAHU.JWI-30 metaG | ecosystem: Host-associated > Annelida > Digestive system > Unclassified... | reverse complement strand
GCCGCCTTTAAAGGCGGCGGGGGCAGTAGGGCAGTTGCTCATCCTCGGCCGGCTCGTTAGGTGCAGCCGCAAGGCATTCTTGGGGATCACAACAGGTGTGGCAGACCCGTTTTAACGCTTGGACTTCCCTGAGTTGGATATGCGGCGCCAGGTACTGGGGCTGAACAGGTTCATCTCGAAGCAGGTCGGTGCTCAAATACTTTTTATTGTCATCCGGGAAAACCGTTACAATCGTGGCCTCCTTGCCCAGGGTTTCCTGGACCATCAGGGCCCCCAGGAAGTTGGCCCCGGAGGAGATCCCCACCCCGATGCCCAGTTCGGCCGCCAGTTTTTGAGCCATCAGGATAGCGTCCCCGTCATCCACACTGATGACACCATCGAGAGCGTCCAGGTGCAGAATAGGGGGAATGAAGTCGTCGGAAATGCCCTGTATGCGGTGTTTACCGACTTTGCAGCCTGTTGACAGAGTAGGCGAGTTTAGCGGTTCCAGGGGGTGCAGGCGGATAGTCGGGTACTTTTCCTGGAGAAAACGCCCGGTGCCCATGATAGTGCCTCCCGTACCGACGCCGGCCACAAAGGCATCGGGCTGCAGGGACCTGAATTTCAATTGCCACCATATCTCCGGACCGGTCGTCAGACTATGGGCTTCGCTGTTGTCTTGATTGGAGAATTGGCGGGGCAGGAAGGTATCCGCGGAGGCGGCCGCCATCTCTTCCGCCAAACGGATGCTGGCCAGAAAACCACCTTCTTCGCGACTAACCAGTCGGATATCCGCTCCCAGGCTTTTAATCAGGTTAATTCGCTCGGCACTCATCCAGTCCGGCATGAAGATGGTTACCGGATGGCCCAGGGCCCTTCCGATGGCGGAAAAAGCAATCCCTGTGTTGCCGCTGGTGGCTTCAATGACGCGGTCACCGGGCTTCAGGGCGCCGCTGGTGTAGCCCTGCATGAGGATATGAAACGCCATCCGGTCCTTGATACTGCCGGTCATATTGAGGTTTTCCGCCTTGGCATATATGACCCGTTCCTGCTGCCGGTAGGTGAACCGGACAGCCAGCAGGGGGGTATTGCCGATCAGACTGGATAACCCGCGAATGCGGTGATTACTTATATTTTCAAGCATGCGGTCCCTTTCTGCTCTTTTTCTATTCACCCACTTCTGTAAGCGGTTTAAAATCACAAATAGGATAAAACTGCAAGGCTGCCGGCCTGCTTTTGGGTGCCGGAACGATAGTAATCCGGTTCAACTGCCGTCAAAACCAGGCTGGCGTGACCGGCCGGAAGGTGGGCCATAGGGCGGCGATGGCCCAAGGACCTGTTTGCTTCTACCGCGAAACCTGATAGGTAAGATGTATGCGTTGCCCGGCCGCCCGGCGGCCCGGGCTGAACCTGCAAAGGCGAGAGGATATGGCGGACATCAGCATTCGAGAATACCAGGCAATGATAGACAAGTGGGTGCGGACAACCGGTGTGCGGTATTTCTCCGAGTTGACCAATCTGGGAATCCTGATGGAAGAGACCGGGGAAGTGGCCCGGATCATGACCCGGATTTTCGGCGAACAGAGCTACAAATCCGAAAGCCGGAAGCCGGATCTGGCCGATGAACTCGCGGACATCCTGTTTGTAGTGGGCTGTATCGCCAACCAGACGGGTATCGATCTCACGGCAGCCATTGGCCGCAATTTTGAGAAAAAAAGTACCCGTGACCAGGTGCGGCACCGCAACAACCCCAAGCTGACCAAAGCACAGGATTGACGGTCATGCCAAGGCATTTCTCAAGGTTGGTGCTCGCCTGGCTCTGGATACTGATTGCCTGCCCACCGCTGCAGGCTGAGCCCGTGATCAGAGAGATAGTCCGCAAGTATCGGATAAAGGGGCTGAACGCGCAGGAGCTCAGGTTGGAGATGAACCGGAAAGGTCCGGCCGGAGCCGGGGGGCGACGATTCGATGCCTATACCGATTGGCGGGTAAACTGGGAATACCGCTGGTGGGAGACTCCGACGGAATGCCGCATTACCGCAGTCACCACGCGGGTCCGGGTGACCTTTACCCTGCCGGAATGGGTCCAGTATGACCGCGGCTCACATGAGCTGCAACAAAAATGGGACCACTATTATGAAACGCTCTTTGCGCATGAGCGCGGCCACCGCGACTTCGGCCTCCGGGCTGCCCGGGACATTGAAAAGGTTATCTGGGATATGGGCCGGCGGGAAACCTGCGCCCAGCTGGAGAAGGATGCCAATGCTGCTGCGCAAACCACTCTGAATCACTATGTCCGCCTGGAAAAACAGTACGATATCGAAACCCAGCATGGTGCTGCAACCGGCGCGGTATTTCCTTGAATCCGCCGGTAGCCGCGGGAGCGACTATCCGGCGGTAGACCCTGTCTCAACAAACGGATTTTGGATCAAAATTCAGTCTTCGCTCTACAAGCTACGCCCGACAAGAAGACTAATCTGAGATGGGTTACAGTCAAGTGCCATAGGGCAGGCCGCACTCTTTACATTTTCCATCCGGACCGATGACCCCGATACAATTTCCATCCCGGCACAGCCGGCGGTTGGCCCACTCATCGTCACTGGTCGCATCCGGCTGCTCTCCGGCAGCATTATCCGGAGCACTGTCGCCGTTACGTGCTGGTTCGGGGCCGGCGGTTGGTGTGTTGTCTACCGGGGACGATCCCGGCGTGGGCAGTTCCGTTTCGAACGGCAGTTCCCCTTCGAATGGCAGTCCGCATTCCTTGCAGCGGCCATCCGGCCCGATAATCCCGATACAATTGCCATCACTACATAATACCCTGTTTTTCCATTCAATACCTGCTTTAGTCATTTATCGATGTTCCCCATTAACAGCATCCTCATGCAATGAAAGTAAATCCCGATTGCGGAAAATAGGACGCCTGCAGTGCGGTGTCCGCAACCAGGGCTGCGACCCTCTTTTCGTACCCTAAATGCCGGAGGCAGTCAAAAAAATACGGCAATCTGCCGGAAAAGGTCAAGTTTTTCATTTTCAGGTCGATATACCTTAACAAAGGGGAATAGTCATGAATGTTTTGATAGGCGACAGCATACCCGTTATCCTGAAGGATTCAGACCCCCGGCACCGCGGCCCGGCCGTAAAAAAGGTGTCCAGCCGCGACCGGCGCCGCGACCGGCGGCAACGCCGCAAAGGCGACCGTGACGGGGTGGTGGTGCATCTTTCCGGAAAAACCAAGGCGCGCCGCTCCGCATTACCGGACAGGCCCAAATTGACCTACTGATTCAAAAGGTTACCCATTCCCGGTTTGCGCAGCCCGGCAGGGCTGTGTCCTGCAGTTCGCATCCGTTGCAACCCATCTCTCGATTGCATTACCACTGTGATTGTGCTATCGCGGGGCCATCCTTCTGGATAGAATGATTATGGAAGACATCCGCGCAAAAATCAGATTGTATGCAGTCGAGATTCCCGCCACCCTGGTGCTGGCACCCCTGGGTTTCATCCTCGAGTTCCTGGTAGCCGTGCCGTTCATTATGGCGTGCGCCCTGGACGGACTTTTCAAGAAAAAAACCTGAGCGGCCCGATCCACGCCTTCCAAAAATAGGGCCTCTTCCGGTGCTGTCGATCTGCACCCAAATTGGAACCGGCAGGCACCTGTCGACTCCGGTGGGCCAGGGTCGATACTGCCCTAAATATTCAGGAATTATTGACATTTTTTGATTGTTCAGCTAACGTTTTCAGATCAGTTCGCTTCAAGTTGAGATGGATTGGTCATCTGGAGGGATGCATGGAGCCGCGGTATAACTTCTTCATTGTCGACGACGATCGCATATTCATCAAGTTGATTTCAAAGTTCCTGGAACCCCTCGCCGGCAACGTTTCCCATACCGTATCCAGTGCCGAAGCGCTCGAAAAAATAATCGAAAATAAACATGATTGCGTCATCCTGGACATGATGATGCCGGAACTCGATGGTCTGGAGGTCCTGGAAAAGCTCAGGGCTCAGAAAGAACTGGCGGATCTGAAAGTTATCATCATATCGGGCAAGGCCTATGAGTTTGACCGTAAGCGGGCTCTTGATTTCGGGGCCGACGGCTATATTACCAAGCCCGTGGATCACGCCCATTTTATCAATAAAGTCAAATCCATCATGGCCGATAAAATACTGATCGGATTCTGGGGGATCCGTGGAACCCTGCCCGTCCCCGGTGAGCAAACGGTTCATTTCGGTGGTAATACCTCTTGCATCAGCCTGGAATTCCCGCGGGGCAGTTTTTTCATTTTCGATGCCGGTACCGGGATAAAGGGCCTTTCCGACCGCTTGATGGCCCGCAAGGATGCGCCTACGGAAATGAAGATATTTATCTCGCATCCGCATTGGGATCATATCAACGCACTGCCGTTTTTCATTCCACTCTACATCCAGGGCAATGACATCGAAATCTGCGGCCCTTCACACGGCGACATTACCATGCAGGAAATGATATCCGGCCAGATGGACGGTATCCATTTTCCGATCAACACCAAGGAATTCAGTGCCAGGGTCCTGTTCAGGGAGCTGAAAGAAGAGCAGATCGACATAGACGGTATCACCGTGCAGACCATGCTTCTTAACCATCCGGGGCATTGCCTGGGATACCGGGTGACCTACCGTGAACGCTCCATCTGCTATATTACGGACAATGAACTTTTTCCGGAAGACAACCCTTACTACAATGAATTTTATGTTGAACAGCTGACGGAATTTGTCTCCGCAGCCGATGTTCTGGTCACCGACAGCACCTATACTGCCGAGGAATATCGCGATAAAATCGGCTGGGGTCATTCGGCCATAGACCAGGTCGTGAAACTGGCTGACAGGGCGAAGGTCAAAGGCCTGTTTTTGTTTCACCACGACCCCAGTCAGGCTGACAAGGATATCGCCGCCAAACTGACAGCCGCCAATAAGCTGCTAAGTAAAATGGGATCAACCACCCGCTGTATCGTTCCCCGGGAGAAACAGATTTTCAGCATCTAACCTTTAACCATACAATTTCATTTCCGGGTTAGGTTCAAGCAAGGAGTAATTTGAACCCATTCTAGAAACATCTTCTGGTGCTGTCTCAGTGTTGGGAGCAAACGATAAATTCTCAAAAAACCTCAATCAGGCTCGAATTAGCGCGCCCTCCCAATTAATTGCCCAAATATAAAAGAATTCTTACCAGAACCCCAGCGTTCATCCGGCCGCAGTTGCCCATCCGGGCCCTTTTATCTGTGGCGCCGGGCAAGGTCTACCTCTCGGCGCCATTGCCGCGATACCTGCAGTTGGGGCCTGGCGCCGATGTTTACCGGCCTACCGGGAGTGTCCTTTTGCCGCTCTATGTTTAATGGCAGCTGTCGAATATGGGGGGAGAACACCCTGGGCGGCCAAGCAGATTTCTGCGGCCTTCGCGCTTGACGCGCGCAGTTGTTCCAGATAGGTTTAAGCGTCAGGTCGAGACTGATCTGCGTTGAGCAAGAACAGGGCGGCAGCGGGAACGTTGCTGGCTTTCCAAGGAGAATCCCATGATAAAATTCAGTTCCGTCGATATCAAAAAGTCTAAAGTGGAGACATTGGTTATTCCTATATGCGAAGATAAAAACATCCACACCGATAGAACTGTCGCGGCTCTGGCAAAAATGGCCCTGGCAGTCAAAGAGTTCCAGGGCAGAGCCAAGGATGAATTGACGTTTTACGACCCGGCGCGGATAAAGTGCGAACGGGTCGTGTTTCTTGGTCTGGGCAAAGCGGAATCCATCGAGCCGGAAACGCTGCGTGCCTGTATGGGGCGAGCAGTTAAAACGTGCATCGGTCGTGAACTGACACGGGTGACTGTGGCGGTACCTGCTGCCAAGCGATTGAAACTGGATGCGAAGACGGCCCTGGAGGCCCTGATCGAAGGCGGCTGCCTGGCCAACCACATGTTTTCAAAATATAAAAGCGAAGAGAAGAAAAAAGCATTGAAGTCCATTGCTTTCCTGGGCGCTCCGGGGAGTTCGGCCGGTAATCGCAAAACCGCCGCCCGGATCGAGAATATCTGTGCAGCGGTTACCCAGGCCCGCGAGTGGGTCAGCACACCGGCCAACGACAAACGACCGGATGCCTTCGCGCGCCAGATTACTAAAGCTGCTCGGGCCAAAGGGCTTACCTGCCGGGTGCTGGATGAAAAAGCCCTCAAACGCGAAAAGTTCGGTGCGATGCTGGCGGTCGGGCAGGGCAGCCAGGTTAAACCGCGCCTGGTTGTTCTGGAATATCGCCCCAAGGGGGTCAAAAAGACAGTAGCCCTGGTCGGTAAGGGGGTGACCTTTGATACCGGCGGGATCAATCTGAAAACATCGGGCGGCCTGGAAGGTATGAAAATGGATATGGCCGGGGCGGCAGCTGTAGCTGGAACCCTGCTGGCCGTGGCTGATTTAAAACCCAAAATGGGCGTGATCGGAGTGCTTCCCCTGGTTGAGAACATGCCCTCGGGCAGCGCCACCCGGCCCGGCGATATTATCCGGTCCTATGCCGGTAAAACGGTTGAGATCGGCAATACCGATGCCGAAGGACGCTTGATACTCATCGATGCCATGGCCTGGGCTGTGAAAAAGTACAAACCGGCCGCCATGGTCGACCTGGCCACCCTGACCGGGGCCTGCGTGATAGCCCTGGGTGAAAAAATTGCGGCTGTTTTTTCGTCCGACGATGAACTGGTGGAGGCGCTTCTGGCGGCCGCCGGCAAAACCCATGAACGCTGCTGGCGCATGCCGCTGCCGGACGATTATAAAGAGTTGTTGAAAAGTGACCTGGCCGACATATCAAACATGAGCAGCGGCCGATGGGGCGGTGCCATCACCGCTGCACTCTTTCTCTCTGAATTTGTCGGGGACACCCGCTGGGCCCATCTGGATATCGCCGGTGCCGCGTATACGAAAAAAGACGGTCCCTATTGCCGGGCGGGCGGTACGGGTTTCGGCGTGCGGCTGCTGTGCGACCTGCTGTTGCACCAAAAAGTCATATAGAAGTTATACACAAGCGATCTTGTTGATGAGAGAAGGTGTGGATTGAAATGCTATCCACGCCTTTTTATTTTAAGTATGCGCTGCCGCGGGGATCTGGAACGCAGGTCATTCAATCAACCGGCAAGGAGGTCTCGGTAAACGTGATGCGCCGACAGGGCTGTTGCGCCAGGCCCAGAAAGGAAAAGGCGGGCAACTTATGGGGAATAAGATACCCGCCACTAAGGGAGATGTGAACGGCATTACATGGGGACTGAAGTCCTACCGTTGACTCCATTCTTATATACCACATTGTGGTATGCCAAGCCTTTTTTTCAAAAAGATGTAAATTAAGTCGTAACGCTGATAAACTCGGCCTCCATCCGTTCTCTGAGGGCCTTGATGGTTGCCACGCTTTTTTCAAAGTCAGCCAGGGTATCCGCCGGCATGTGTGCCAGTAGGCGCTTTTGCGGTGGACACAAATACCAGGCGCAGGTCCAGGGGCGGCTTAGACGCGGCAGGCGGCACCCGGAAGGTCCGCAGTAGCGGCAGGTTCCATCAGGGCTGCGCGAGAGCTGCGCGGCGGTAATGGCTTGCCCGCTCAGGTGCATGAATATCAGGTCGTGAAAATCGAACCACACCGTTGCCACGTGGCAGCAAGGTTCGGCACACCCGCGGCAGGTCTCAGCGCAAAGGTCGTCCAGCAGCGGGTAAAGTGCCTCCAGGCAACTTTTCAGTTTCCGGGCGGTGATTCTAGCCGGGGCCAGCGAGGCCTGGTGCCGGGCACAAAGGTGCTGAAGCGCCAGGTTGGCCTGGCGCCAGTCGGCAGCCGCGAACCATGGAATGTCCGGTGCACCGGGCAGAGAATCGACCGGCCTGTTTTGCGGGCCATACTTTGACATGGCGACCTAAACCCTGTAGGTTTATGGGTAATCACTGGCTGCATGTGCCCCAGTATGCGGATTCCTCACGCACTGGAACGGTTGCTGTGTTACCCCGGTCTTATACCGTAAAATGCAAATTCAAACCATCTATTTTAAAGATCCGGCAGTCCGGCCGGAGGCACCACCGGAAGCCCATACCGATGTAGAGCCGGAGGATATTGAGGCTGTGGGAAAACGGTACATCCTCTGCCGGCAGTGCCGGCATATGGTTACCGCCCCGGACGAAGGGACATGGGTGAACGGCAGCCACCGGCATACTTTTGCCAATCCGGTTGGGGTTGTATATGAGATTGGTTGTTATAAATCGGCTCCCGGCTGCCGGAGTGTCGGACCGGCCACCGATGAATTTACCTGGTTCCCGGGGTACCTCTGGCGGGTGGCCATCTGTGGAAAATGCCTGACTCATCTTGGCTGGCACTTTATCTCCACCGCTGGTCACGGGTTCCACGGCTTGATTATTGATCGGCTTATAGAACCTGAGCGGCCACAGTGAAAGAAGCAGGTGCCAGGATTCATGAATTTGAATGGATGCATTTTCCACGGGCCCAGAGCCTTGCACTACAACCCTCGAACCCCTGGCCCCTGGAACCCTGGTATTAAGGATCAAAACGATAGCCCACTGAGCGGACACTTTTGAAGTGAACCGGTCTTTTGGGATTTTCTTCGAAATATTTACGAAAGCGGACTATAAAATTATCAACGGTGCGGGTGGTCATTCCGCCTGTGTACCCCCAGCCAATCTCCAGAATTTTCTTGCGGGGCAGCGGTTTACCGCGGTGAATGATAAACAGTTTCAGCAGTTTCAACTCCTGTTCGGTCAGGGTGATGTCGCCTGTCTGGCAGCGGGCGGTGCCGGTTTCAAATTCAATGCGGTTGCCTCCAAATTCGTAGACCGACGCAAAACCCGCGGCCGCCGCCGGTCCGTCCGCCTGTTCATGCTCCCAGGCAACCCGGGTCAACAGCCTTTCAATTCTCAAAAGAAACTCTTCCAGATTGAATGGCTTGGCCAGGTAATCATCAACTCCCAGGGAAAAACCCTTGATTCTATCCCGGTCCGTGGCCTTGGCCGACAGGATCAACACCGGCAGGCGTTCGTCTTCCAGGCGGATATTCTGCAGGACCGACAAACCGTCTATTCCCGGGAGCATGATGTCCAGTACGATCAAATCCGGGTGCCAGTTTTTCCAGAAGTCGATGCCGGATACCCCGTCTCCCGCAATCTTGACCGCGTAGCCCTGGAGCGACAGATTAAGCTTGATGCCCTCCGCGATGTGGGCCTCATCCTCGATTACCAATATGCGCTTTTGGTCGGTTTTTATCATTTCAGGCAGTTTCCATCACTTTTGTTTTTTCAGGTAATATCAGGGTGAAGATTGATCCCTTCGTATCGGAGCGGCCTTCAGCCTTGATGCGCCATTTGTGCAGCCGGGCAATGCTCTGGACAAGGTTGAGACCCAGGCCGCTGCCCCGGGAGAGGGCACTGCCGCTGCGTCTTGCCTGGTAGAACTTCCGAAATATTTTTTTGGATTCCCCAGCATTGATTCCAATGCCGTTATCCTCAAACTGGATGGTCAGGTGGCGCTTGTCCTGCCGGAATAGGATGTCGATCCGGGGAACCGCTGCTTTGTTATAGCGGATGGCGTTGGTCAAAAGGTTCATGACCAGGGTTTCGAACAGCAGTCGGTCCACACGATAGACGCAGCGGGTGTCCAAAGGGTTGCTGATCCGGATATCGCAATCTGCGAATATCGGCCGGTTATTTTCCACGATTTCCGTCACTGCAGCCGTGATGTCCGTTTTTTCAAATATAGCCTGATAGCTTTTGCTTTCCAGCCGTGCCAAGTTCAGAATCCGGTTGATGTGATCCGACAGGCGCTCCACATCCGCCAGCATGTAAGCCATATATTTCAGCTGGTCTTCGCGGGGTAGGTCATGTTTGGAAATGGTTTCCAGAAAGAGCTTGAGGGACGTCACCGGTGTTTTCAGTTCGTGGGTGAAGTTGTTGATGAAGTTGTGCTGCAGGCGGTAAAGCTGCAAGGTTTTCTGGTTGTATACAAAGATTGTAAAGATACCCATCAGGATGATTCCGACCAGGATGGAAAGCACCAGGATTACGAGCCAGGCCCGCGGTTCCAGGACCTGGTCCGGAGCGATGTTGAATCGATCCGCGAGGGCCTGCAGGCCGCTGCTGACACCGATATACCAATAGATGTAGAGCGCCAGGGACAGCCCCAGGGCCAGGATGCTGAAAATGAACACGGTGATAGGGTGAAATAACCAGCGGGTCTGCTTCATGTAACCTTCTGTTAATCAATATATTTCCGCAAGTCAACGACCAAGCGGGGCAGCTTTCAGGGACTACCTTCCCGTTGTTCGGAGGGCAGCGGCTGAATGCTTTCAACCCGACCCTCTGAACGGGTGTATCGCCCCCCTGTACATGATTGTAAAACTATTGTAAAACCATCGCCGGTGCGGGTTTTTTCCCAGCTTTTACTTTATGATGCCCGCTGGCTGAAATCCCTCAGGAGGGAGATCCATCAACATGCGGCGAATGATTCCCGGACCACTAAAAGGCGCGCTGTCTTTCACCGGATTCGTGGTGAACACGATTTTCTGGGTGATCCCTCTGTTTATCACCGCTTTTTTGAAGCTGATCTGCCCATTTCATATCTGGCGCAAGGGTTGCGATCGGGTGCTCAACTGGCTGGCCGGCAACTGGATTGCAGTCAACAATTTCAACCTGAGCCTGGTCGGCGGTACGCGCTGGGATGTGCGGGGAATCGAAGGGATGAGCACGAAAGCATGGTACCTCGTGGTAGCCAACCATCAATCCTGGGTGGATATCCTGGTCTTACAGAGAATCTTTCACAATAAGATCCCCTTTTTAAAATTTTTCCTGAAAAAGGAGCTTATCTGGGTACCGGTGATGGGGCTGGCCTGGTGGGCCCTGGCTTTTCCCTTTATGAAACGTTATTCCCGTGCCTTTCTGGAAAAATACCCGCATCTGAAAGGCAAGGATATTGAGATAACCCGAAAAGCCTGCCAAAAATTTGAGACCGTTCCGGTGTCCATCATGAATTTTATGGAGGGCACCCGCTTCACAGTCGGTAAGCACCGCAAGCAGAATTCACCTTACAAACACCTGCTGCGTCCCAAATCCGGGGGCATAGCCTTTGTACTGGCGGCCACGGGGAGCCAACTGAACAGCATCGTGGATGTGACCATCGCCTATCCCCGAGGCGTAGGCTCCTTCTGGGACCTCATCTGCGGACGTATCCGTGAAATTCGGGTGGCTGTAACCCTGATTCCAATTACAGATGAGATCCGGGGGGACTATTTCAACGATCAGGCCTTCCGGCAGCAATTCCAGGATTGGATCAACGCCCAATGGGCAGCCAAGGATGTCCAGCTGGACCTGCTTATGAACCCGCCGCTCTCAATTTAAGCGGATTTCAGACGGGTGGCGCAGCTCACCCCGTTCGGTAAGAGCAGGCGCCTGCCGCCAGAACAAACGCCCATTATTGGCCCCTTACCAGGCTATCCATCGCTCTTGCTAAAACCAACCTTCGCCGAGTATCCGCACCCGGAACGATTTTTAAGACCTTTCTCGCGTTTCGACCACAATTTTTGTTCATGAAATGCCGGATCGTGCCGATATATAGAACTATCAAACAGAACAACCAATGAGGTTCGGATGAGTCAGGCCGCCGCCAAACAGATCAACACCTTTTTTATGGAACTTGTAGAGACCTTGATAACGGTCATAGAGCAAAAGGATCAATACATGCGCGGCAATGCCCAAAAGGTGGCAGACCTGTGTGCCGTATTCTCCAAGACCCTCAAAATGACCCACCAGGACAAGATCGATAAAATCTATTTTGCCGGGCTGTTGCACGATTTAGGAATGGTGTATATGCCGAGCGAGATTGTTGAAAAATCTGAAGGACTTGAAGATGACGAGATGGCCATTATCAGGCAGCATCCTGTCTTTGCGTAAAAAATACTATCCAACCTGACTATTTTGAAGGATGTCCTGCCGATGATCAAACATCACCATGAAGCCTTTGACGGTTCCGGTTACCCGGACGGCCTCAAAGGCATGGATATACCGGTGGGCGCTCGGATATTATCCATCGTCGACAGTTATGTTGCCCTGACTTCAGAGCGACCCCACCGCCCCGCCAGCGAACCGAAGGATGCCATCCGTGAGCTGCAAAACGGGGCGGGGACCATATACGATCGGGAACTTCTAAACCGATTTGTGGTCTACATCAAATCGGCGGGGATGTTGTCCAAAAAGAAAGTCGCGGTTGTGAAAAGCATACCGGAAATCGTCGCCGACGTGCTCGAGCAGTTCAGCCAGGGCAAGGTTGATTTGCCGGTACTGCCGCAGGTGGTCCAGGAAGTCGAGGAGGTTATGAAGCGGGATATTTCCAAAGGGGAGGATCTCGCCAAGGTGATCGAGAGGGATGCGGTCATCTCCGTCCGCCTGATTTCGGTTGCCAATTCACCTTACTACCGCGGCCTGGAACAGATCACGTCGGTACGTACCGCCATATCCCGGCTGGGCGAGGCCGAAACCCGCAACCTTGTCATAGCGATCGCCAATAAAGGTTTATACAAAACAAAAAACACACAGTTTCGGGAGCTTATGGAGCGGCTCTGGCTGCATTCCCTGGCCTGTGCCCATAGTGCCGTGCGCATTTCCAATGCGCTGTCCCTGGGCGGTAGTGAGAACTATTTCTTTATGGGGATCATTCACGATATCGGCAAGGTGGTACTCGTCAAGGCCATCTCCGATGCCATGCCTTCGGACAAGAAGATCAAGCTGAAAGATGTCCGAGATGCCATCCGGGATATCCATGCCGGATTCGGCGGTTCGCTCATGCGGCGCTGGCAATATCCGGATCAATTCAAGAAAGTTGTAACCCAGGCCGAGAAAGAGGAATACACTGATCATGTTTTACAGGAAGTCCTGATTTCCAACCTGGCCAACCACCTGGCCGACAAATTGGGGCATTTTATCTTCCGGGGTGAGGAAGTGGATGACATTATGGAGCTGGACTCAGTCAAACGCCTTGGCCTGGATGCTGAAACCGTCGATACCATCACTCAGGAAGTTGTTGATGTGATGAAAGAGGCGGGGCACCTGTTTTAATTCCCGGTATCAACCGCAATGAAAACCCCCTATATTTTCAAGTAAACGGACAGTCAATATTCCTCTGCACTGAGCCGGCGATAAAAACTGAATGAAAAATCAGTTATTGCGTTGACATTTTTTTCGGCATGCCTATTTTAACCCGGAGGCAAAACCGGCCGGTGTCTTCGCGTCCTGCGAATAGATTCTGCTTTATTAACACTCGTTTAAAAGAATTCACTTGACCAAATTTGAGATATTAATTATATTGAAAAAATAATTTTAAGTCGTATTTTTCAAATAAATAAAATTCAGGGACTATATATCGATGGGCATACAAGAACGCAAAGAGCGGGAAAAAGAGAGGCGGCGACAGCAGATCATAGTGGCCGCAAAACGGGTTTTTTCTGAAAAAGGCTTCAACAAGGCGACCATGGAAGACATCGCCCACGAGGCCGAACTCAGTCCGGGCACCCTATATCTGTATTTCAAAAACAAGGAGGAGCTGTACGCATCGCTTTCATTGCGGATTCTCCAATACCTGCATATCCGGGTCGAACACGTCAACAAGGAGGACCTGGCGCCTGAGCAGAAAATGGACGCTCTGGTGGAGGCCATGTACGATGTGTATGCCTTCGACCCCCTCATCCTGATAAACATGTTTCACCTGCAGTCCAGTGAAACCCTTAAGAATCTTTCACCAAAACTCATGTCGGAAATCGAGGAGTTGTCCCGCAAGTCCATCGGTGCGATAGCCCGTATTTTTGAACAGGGTATTGATTCGGGACTGTTCATCGATCGGCATCCCGTGGCCATGGCCGACATCTTTTGGGCTCTTTTTTCCGGGGTTATCCTCTGGACCACCAGCAAGAAGATATTCAACGAGGAGAAAGACTATCTCAAGGATACTCTCAAAATTGCTTTTGAAGTCTTCAGTCGAGGGATTGAAAAGACTTAACCTATCGTAATTGAATACAAAACCGGCAGCGAGCCAATGGCCGCGGCCGGTTTGCTGTTTTTAACCGCCGTCGCTGCCTGTGCGGAAGGCACTAGTTGCTTTCGTCCGGACCTTCTTGAAACAGGCGGGCCAACTCATCAACTTCAAAACGCGGCCAGTCTACCGGCCGGGTGCCGTCCCGGGCATCTATGCCACAGCCCTCCTCAGTTGCCTCGCCGATACAGGCTACCTCGATGTCAGCTGCTTCCAGTTGTTGCATAAGGGCCGCCATACTGGACGGCCGGCAGGCAATCAGGAGACTACCTGATCCGATCAGGCCCAGCGGGTCCAGATCAAGGGCCCGGCACAGTACGCGGGTTTCTGGATACACCGGAATCTTATCCATTTGAATTTTCAATCGATACCCTGCAGCGTGACTCAACTCAAATAGAGCGGTGGAGAGGCCGCCCTCCGTAACATCGTGCAGGGCCACGGTACCCTGATGGTTGGCAGCCAATTCAGCTTCAGGCAAGATGCTCAGCCAGGTCAACAGCGCAGCGCCGCCTCGAAGTGTTTCACGATCGACACCTTGCTCTAACAGGCGCTGTTCAAATTCAGCGGCCAGGATAGCCGTCCCTTCAACGGCTACCCGTTTGGTCAGCAGGATCCGATCACCCGCGCGCAGATTACTCTTTTCCAGCAGATCGGTACGGTCCACCAGGCCGGCCATCATACCGGTTATTACCGGGCGGGTGACGGCATCCGTGATTTCCGTATGGCCGCCGCACAGGCTGATATCCAGGTTATTACAGACATCCCGGATGGCAAGCATAGTGCTGTGAATCTGCAAGGCTGTGGTTGCGGGCGGAAACAACATCGTGGCCAGCATCCAGCGCGGGCGGGCGCCGGCAGTGGCAATGTCATTGGCGTTGATCACTACAGCATAGTAGCCGGCATCCTGGGCCACAAAGGTGATGGGATCCGACTTCAAAACCAACACCTCCTGGCCGGCAATGTCCAGAGCCGCCGCGTCCTCGCCGATTCCCGGACCGATGATAACGCCGGGGTCTGTAAATTCAACCGTATCGACAAATTTTTCCAGGATGTGGTTGGGTAGTTTTCCGGAGGGCAGGGCGTTACCCAGATCGATAATGCCGGGCAGCTGATCCAGGGTATCGATGGCAAATCATACTCTCCCAGCCATTCGCTGCGAAATCCACCGATATCCAGCAGGACAGTATAGGCGCCGGCAGCGCGTCCCGCCCGCAGGTCGAACACATAATCACCGACCATGATGGTCCGCTGCGGCGGCAGCCCCAGTTCGCGCGCGGCCAGCAGGACGCCTTCCGGAGAGGGTTTTACGGCCGCCGGACTGTCGCGTGAAATGATGACATCGAACGTGGCCATCCGGCATTCGCTGAAGTTTTCGAAAACCCGGGCAATGCTCTTGAGACTGTTACGGCTGACAATACCGATCCGGATGCCACGCGCTTTCAGCGTCCGCAGCAGTTTTTCGCAGCCTGCCGCCGGCCGGGAAGCAGCCGCGGCCGCGATTTCATAGTCATCCAGGATTTTCAGGGCGCGGTCCCGGGCTGCTTCGTCTTCCAGGCTGTCGATGAACTCGAGGATCGGCATGTCCGCCGGACAGTCAATGGCCCGTTTGATTTCCGGGAAATCAAGGGCACCCGGTGATGTCAGGGTACTGTCAAAGTCGAATAAGACCGCTTTGATCTCATTACCGGCCATGGTTTCTCTCCGCCGTTGGCAGCGGGTCGCTGGTCGCTGCCGCGATTAGGGTGTCCAGACATCGGGTGAAAAATTCAAGGTCGCAAAATAGTCCTGCACGGTTTCCGCCCGTCGGATCAGTTCGACGCTGCCGTCACGGCCCAAGAGCAGCTCCTGGGGCCGCAGTTTGCCGTTGTAGTTGAACCCCATGGCCTGACCGTGGGCACCAGTGTCATGTATCAGCAGGAAATCACCGTCCACGATGGCGGGCAGTTCACGCTGGATGGCGAATTTATCATTGTTCTCGCACAGGGAGCCGACCACGTCCACCACCTCGGTTCCAGGGTTGCTGGCCGCGGGTTTGTTGTGCACCGTTATGTGGTGATAGGCCCCATAAAGTGCTGGGCGCATAAGGGCTGTCATGCAGGCATCCACACCGATATATTTGCGGTAGATATCCTTGTGGTTGATGGCTGTCACGACCAGCACACCGTGGGGGCCGGTCATGTAGCGGCCACTTTCCATCAGCAGGTCCGGGACATAGCCGTTGCGTTGTTCGAAGTCTGCAAAAAGGGTGGTAATTTCCGCTGCCATGGCTGCCAGATCCAGAGGGGCGGCATCCGGTGTATAGGGAATGCCGAGGCCGCCGCCGAAGTTAATGAACTCGAACCGGATATCCAGCTCGGCCTGGACCATTTCGACAATCTCCAGCAGCATCCGTGTGGTCTTGACCTTATATTTATAGTTGAGCTCATTGGAGACAATCATGGTGTGCAGGCCGAAACGCCGGGCTCCCAAATCGCGGGCCTTGCGATATGCGTCCAATACCTGGTCGTGGCTGATGCCGTATTTGGCTTCAACGGGGTTTCCGATGATATCATTGCCTACCACGGCCGGTCCCGGGTTGTAGCGAAAACAGATTAACTCCGGCATGGAGGGCATCTTGTCAATCAGGGTGACGTCATCCAGGTTGATAATGCAGCCGCCGTCGGCAAAGGCTTCCTTGAAATCGGCCGGGCTGGTGTTATTGGAGGTGAACATGATGTCATCCGGCTGTGCCCCGATTTCCCGGCTTTGGATGAGCTCGGCGATCGAACTGCAGTCGAAACCAAATCCCAGATCCTGCATGATGCGCAGGATGGCAGGGTTGGGCAGTGCCTTTACCGCGAAATACTCGCGGAATCCCTTCAGTTGGGCGAAAGCCTGTTTGAGCTGCTGGCCGGTTTCCCGAATGCCGATTTCATCATAGATGTGAAAAGGGGTCCCAAAATGACGGATGATATCATCGAGCCGCGGGCTCAGTCTGGTATTGAAATCCTGTGATATGGGCATGCTGTATTCTCCTTATATTAACGGTGCGTCTGAGCGTTTGTCTATTCAATCGGTATGCGCCAGGTTTCCTTCAGGGTGGACATGGCAATGGCGGTGCGCGTGGCCGTGACCTGGGGCAGGCTGGCAATCTTATTCTGGACCAACATCCCCAGGCTGCCGGCGTCGGCTACCCGCAGCTTGACCAGATAGCTGTCCTGGCCCGTCACGAAGTGTACTTCCAGGACCTCAGGAATGGCGGCCAGTTTTTTTCCCACCGTGTCTTTGCGGGCTGTCTGCTGAACCGCCACCTCCACAAAGGCCACCAGGCTGCGGCCGAATTTTTCCGGATTGAGGCGGACTTCGTACCCATCTATGTAGCCGCCTTTTTCCAACTTGCGGATTCTTTCCAGAACGGCTGAGGGGGCCATGCCGACCTGGCGGGCCACCTCTACATTTGGAATCCGGGCTTTTTCTTGCAGAATCTTTAGAATTTTCAAGCTCGTTTCGTCGATCATTCTAAATACCTCCGTTTTTTTAAGAACAATATTCACAATTATCCATGGTGTCAAGAATTATGTTCTTGTTTGTGACCGCTAGTGTCTATCGCTTTGCTGAACCTGGAGATCAGGGGGTGTGATTTCTAAAATCGGGATCGAAATCGGAACCAGTACGCGATCCCGATAGCGATTTCGATTTCGATATGGCTTTCCCGGTTCTATTGTGCAGATCTGTCTATGCGCAGGTGTATCCCCCGCAGTCGATTTACGGTTGGGCATTATTGTGCTATTTCGCACTATATGAAAATCCTGCTCATATACCCCTATTGCCTCGAAGACCGCATCAACGCCGAGGACTCCCAGGTGGTGCCCATGGGGCTTTACAGTGTGGCGGCCGTGCTGGTGGAACAAGGGCATGATGTTCAGGTCTTGAATTGGCACCACCTGCGGGGAGAGCCGGAGGCCATGGAAACGGTGCTGGCCGACGAGCGGCCGGATTTGGTCGTGCTGTCCATCCTGCATGCCAATCGCTGGGGCGGGATCGAGATTGCCCGCCTGGCCAAGCAGGTGGATCCCGATGTCCATACGGTGTTCGGCGGCATTGGGGCCAGTTTGCTGTGGGAACATTTTTTAACCCATTTCCAGGAAATCGATTTCATTGTCACCGGCGAGGGGGAACAGGCCCTGGCAGCCCTGGCGGACTGCCTGGATAAAGACGAAACCGATGATATAAAGGGAATTGCCGGATTGGCCTTTCGAGAGGGGGCAGACCTCAAATGCAATCCGGCGGCACCGCTCATCCAGAACCTCGATGAACTGCCCGATCCGGCGCGCTATTTCACCTTTCAACACCTGTCCCTTACCCGGGGCTGCCCCGGGAACTGCACCTTTTGCGGCTCCCCGCAATTCTGGCAGCGCAAAGTGCGGTTTCACGCGGCCGCTAATTTTGTGGACCGGATCGAACGGCTGTACCGCCGGGGGGTTACCTTTTTATATTTTTCCGATGACACCTTCACCTTGCGCAAAAAGCGGGTGCTGGAGGTCTGTCGGGAGATCAGGCGCCGCAACCTGCCTGTCACCTGGGCGGCGATCTCCCGGGTGGACACTGTGGATGAAGAGGTTCTGCGGGCCATGCGCCGGGCCGGCTGCATCCAGATCAGCTACGGGGTCGAGAGTGCCAACGAAGATATCCGCGGCTTTCTCAACAAGCGAACGGATACAGCCCGGATTCGCCGGGCGTTTGCCCGGACTGCCCGATGCGGGATCATGACCCGGGCTTACTTTATTTATGGCTGCCCGGGCGAGTCCTGGCAGACCATCGCTGAAAACATTGCCCTGATCCGCGAGATCAAACCGTTGAGTGCCATTTTCTACATCCTGGATATCTTCCCGGGCACCAGACTCTACCAGGATTACCTGGCCGCTACCGGCAACACGGACGACATCTGGTTAGAGCGCATCGAGGATATTCTCTATTTTGAAACCGACCCGAATCTCAACCGGGAACAGGTGCTGGCCTTCGGGCAGAAGCTGCGGACCTCGTTTTTCAAAGACCTGCCCCAATTCGTAACCAGCCTGGAACTTGACGACGACCCGCAGATGGCCCCCTATCATGCCGACTTCTGCTCACGGCTGGGAATGACCTTCGGCCAAGGCGATTACGCCCGCAACGAGCTTATTCCCGACCGGGAAGAGACAGCCAGGTACCTTTATAATAAGGCGCTCAGCTATCACCCCGATGCCCGGGCCTACCTGGGGCTGGGGATAATAAAACAAAGACTTCGGGCTTTCAGCGACTCGATCAAGGTGCTGGCGGAGGGGGCGGAGTTCTTTCCTGAGAACGAGCCGATCAGCATTTGTCTGGCAGTGAGCCAGATGAACCTGGGACAGTTCGAACGGGCCCTGGAGAACCTGCGGCGTTTTGAGAATTCACCCCAGGCAAAGCCCTTCATTGAGCAGTGTCGTCAGAGGCTCGGCGGCTGATGGTACAATTTAGAAACAGCGCCTATGGGACGATCAGGTTGAACAATATATCGTTTTCCATGTAGACCTGTTCGAGTTGTTCCTGGTGCTTTTGCAGGTCATCTCCCCGCCGGGAAGCCAATTCCTGCACCATATACTGAATCACACACAGCATATTGGAGACATTGCCGATGAAGGGAATGGACCGTGAGGGCACAACCAGGGAAAGGTTGGCAAATGGTATCACCGGTGAGATCGCTGCGTCTGTTAACACCAGGAGCGTGTGGCCCAGCCGGCGGACCAGCTTGCTCAACTTGATGAGTTCATTGGGATAGCGGGTGGCCGCTGTCAGAATGACCAGGGAGTTGGGCGGCGCGTTGGTGAGAAAATCGATGGTGGTGGAATCGCTGCCGTTGAAGATGTGAACGCCCTTGCGGATTTTCGTCAGGGACCAGCCCAGATAATAGGCAAAGGTATAGGATAGACGCGATCCGGTCACAAAGATATTTTCACTTTCGTCCAGATAGGTAACAAACCGATTCATCGTTTCAACGTCAATGGTCTCATACTGTGTTTGAGGTTGTTGAGCTCCTCCAGGACCCCCCGGTGCAGGCGGTCCAGACCGGGTTCCTTGATGCCCTTCATGTCAGCCCTTTCCGGAAGGGACATGCCGGTATTGATGAAATCTTTGAGCGCCTGCTGGAAATCGGAATAGCCCTGATACCCGATAGAGGCTACAAACCGGACAACCGTGGCTTCAGAAACCGCGCAGGTTTCAGCCAGTTCCTTGGTCGTCATGAAAACCACCTTGGCTGGATTCTGCATGATATAGTTGCCCAAGGTTTGGGCTTTCGGGGTCAAGGATTCCAGTTTCGTGGTGATTTCGGAGATAACCGGATGTAAAGCATTGCTCATGGGGCGCCTCTTTGCATGCTCAAGAAGTTGCGGTAAAAATTATATAATTTGCTAATTTAATTGGTTTTTAGTCTATCGCTACGAATATGTCAAGAGCAAATGTAGCAAAAACAATCAATGTTCTATTTATATATTGACAGAAAACATTTCATCGCATATGGATCTAAGGACGAACATCGCCAATACATTATAAATCCAAACAACAAGAGAAAACACATGCTGTTTAAAACCAAGCCCATGTGGGGCCGGCAGACCGGGTTGAAATCCAGTTATGACGTGGTGATTATCGGCGGCGGGCTGCACAGCCTGGCCACGGCCTATTTCCTGGCCCGGGATCACGGTATTACCGATGTGGCCGTCATCGAAAAGAACTATATCGGGTTCGGAGGGGCCGGCCGGAACACGGCTATCGTACGGGCCAACCAGCGCACCAGTCAGAATGTACCGCTTTACAAAGAGGCACTCGATCTCTGGCCGGTATTGACCCGCGAACTGGATTATAACCTGATGTTCAACAACTGCGGCAATCTCAACCTCATGCACTCGGAAGCGGCCATGAAAGCCGCCCGGATGAACATTGCCACGGCCCAGTTCCACGGGGTGGAATCCCATCTGATTGACGCCCGGGAAGCCAAAGAACTGGTGCCGGCCCTGAACATTTCCGAGGATATCACCTTTCCCATTCATGGGGCCATGTATCACCCGCCGGGGGGTGTCCTCCGCCACGACGCGGTGGTCTGGGGTCTGGCCCGCGGTGCGGCCCGTAAAGGCGTTGAAATCCACCAGCAAACAGAAGCACTTGGCATCGGCACCAAAAACGGCAAAGTTACCTCCGTGACCACCGACCGGGGGGTGATCCAGGCCAGGCAGGTGCTTGTTTCCGCCGGGGGTTACTCGGCGGCCTTGATCCACGGTTTTTTGGGGATCAAGCTGCCCATCTCGGTTTTGACCATCCAGGCCATGGTGACCCAGCCCTTGAAACCACTGCTGAATCACGTGGTTTCGTCCGGTGCTTATCACGCCTATGCCAACCAGACGCTGAAAGGTGAGATCGCCACCGGGGCGCACATGGATCCGTGGCCCAATTATACGACCTTGAATACCGCCTATTACATCAAGCATCAGGCGGAGGCCCTGTCCGAATTTCTGCCTTGCCTGCGGGGGGTGCGGTTCATGCGCATCTGGGGCGGATTGGCGGACATGACCCCGGATATGGCCCCCATCATGGACGGCAACAACCAGATAGAGGGGTTTTTCATGGATTGTGGCTGGGGCTATTTTGGTTTCAAGTCCTGTTCGGCCGTGGGCAAATATATGGCCGAATTCATGGCAACCAACGCATGCCCGGACATGCTCAAACCCTTTGCCCTGAAACGTTACCAGGAGCATCGGCTCATGGGTGAGACGGCCGCCCTGGTCAGTTATACCCCGGACAACTAATGTGTCCGGCCACAAACGGCATCTTTTGGCCCAGAGCGACATTTTCGCTCTTTTGAGCACGGAGTGAAGCATTAGCGCTATCCTCAACATAGCCTCTGCTATGCCTCCGGTTTCAAAATCGCTCAGGCCTTGCTCTGAACCAAAATCTACCGATTGCGGACGGACACTACAAAAGCAATTGGCGTTTTAAGGAGAACAAACGATGGCATTGACAATCACCTGCCCGATCTGCGGCCCGCGCAACGGGTATGAATTCCGGTACGGCGGTGAGGAAAAAGGGCCCCGACCCGACGAGCAGGACCTGACCGCTGAAGCCTGGTGTGACTATGTGCACCTCAACAAGTGCGTGGCCGGTGTTCAGCAGGAGTGGTGGTTTCACCGCGACGGGTGCGGCGCGTGGTTTACCATATTCCGGGATACGACCACCAACCTTGAAACGGAGCAGCCGGAGGCCAGCCAATGATGACCAGGTTCGATCATCTGCCCACCTTGAAAGTAGACGGCAATACCAAAATTCCTTTTGATTATAAGGGCAAGGAATATTTCGGCATCCAGGGCGACACCATTGCAACGGCGTTATACGCCAATGGCGTGCGGATATATGCCCGCAGCCTGAAGTACCACCGCCCCCGCGGACTCTACAGCCTCGATGGGGAGTGCTCCAACACCCTCATGGAGGTCGACGGCATTCCCAACGTCCGAACCGAAAACACTCTGTTGAAGTCCGGCATGGTTATCCGGGAGCAGAATGTCAAAGGGTCGGCAGCCTATGATATGCTGGGGTTTTTGGACAAGCTGGACTGGGCCATGCCCGCAGGGTTCTATTACCATACGATGCACAAGCCGGCCATGATCTGGCCGCTGGCCATGGGCCAGATTCGCAAAGCGGCCGGGATAGGCAAACTGGCGCCCGATTTCCAGATGCCGGGCACCTACGACGAGATATACCCCACCGCAGACGTTTGTGTCCTGGGCGGTGGCCCGGCCGGTATGTCCGCGGCCCTGGCAGCTGCCGAGCAGGGGTTGCGGGTCATCCTGATGGAAGCCCGGCCCTGGCTGGGCGGCCATTTTGACTACCGTACAGCGGCCTATAAAGACGGCCGGACCCTGCACGACCGGGCCGTACAGTTGGCCGGAGAGGTTGATAAGGCGGAGAATATCCGGGTCTTCAAGCATACCTCCATGGTCGGGGCATACAACAATAACCTCATCACCGGGTTTCAGATCGGCCGGGACAGCGACCCATTTGATGAACGCTATATTGAAATCCGGGCCACGGCCGTGGTGGTGGCCACCGGCTGTATCGAACGGGCCCTGATTTTTGAAAACAATGAACGCCCGGGCGTGATGCAGGCGAACTGCGCCCTGCGTTTGGCCCATACCTACGGTCTGCTGCCCGGCAGCAATGCTGTCTTCAGTGTCGGTCACGACCTGGGCCTCGAGTCGGCCCTGGCCCTGCACGATCTGGGAGTGACGATCGCCTGTATCACGGATGTTCGTGAAGACGGTCAGGCTGAGGGGCTGCTCAAGGCGCTGCGCGACCGCGACATTACCGTACTTAGGGGCTGGGTGGCCACCCGGGCCCACGGCAAACAGGTGAAAAAAGCAACCCTGGCAAGCATTGACGGTACAGCGACACAGACCCTAGATTGTGATCTCCTGGTGGCTTCCGCCGGCCTGACACCGGTGACCGGGGCCTTGACCGTGGCGCAGGCCAAACTGCAGTACGACCATCATACCGGCTATTTCCTGCCCGCCGTACTGCCCGCTAAAATGCACGCCGCCGGCCGCATGCTGGGCCTGGACAACAACCTGGCCATTGAGGCTTCGGGCTGCCTGGCCGGTCTGCAGGCAGCCGGCGATTGCGGGAAAGATGTCGATGCGGTGGTTGCGACCGTCCGGACCGAGCGGGCGCATCTGCCCGGCCCGGCCCGGGGCACCAAGTTTGTCACCGCCCCGGTAAAAGGCCGCAAGAGCTTTATCTGTTTCGACGAGGATACGACCATAAAGAATGTCAAGCAGGCCATCGACAAGGGCTTTGATGTACCCGAACTGATCAAACGATTTTCCGGGGCCGGCCTGGGGCCCGGCCAGGGCGGTATTCCGGGGCACAACCTCCCTTTGTATGCCGCCAAATACCAGGCCCTTCCCGATATTACCATCCGGCCCACAACGGTGCGGCCGCCCCTGGTACCCACCCGGATAGCGACCTACGCCGGTACCAATCATACCATGTTCAAACAGACGCCCATGGATGCCATGCAGCGTCGGGATGGCGGTATCTTCAGAAATATCGGCGTGTGGCAGCGAGCCCGCTATTTCTCTGATGATTTTTCCTGCCAGGCGGAAATTGAAAATGTCAGAAGCAACGTGGGCATGCTGGATGGCTCCACCCTGGGTAAGTTCAGGATTCATGGCCAGGATGCACTCAAGGCGCTGCAGAGAGTCTACGTGTCCGACATGGCCAAAGTGCAGGCCGGGCGGGTTAAATACTCGGCCATGTGCAACGATGACGGTTGCGTCATTGACGACGGGGTGGTGGTTAAACTCGGGGACAATGATTTCTACTTTACCACCTCAACGGCCCGGGCCGGTCAGACAGGGGAATGGATCCGGTACCACACCCGCTACGACGGGTGGGATTTTGCCCTGGTCAACCTGACCGACGCCCTGGGGGTCATCAACCTTTCCGGGCCCAAAGCCCGCGAGGTGCTTGCCCGGGTGGTGGACATCGATGTGACCAACGAAGCCTTCGGTTTTGCCGAATACAAGGCGTTCCAAATACGCAATACCATCCCGGTGCGGGCCATGCGTCTGGGCTTCGTGGGCGAGCTTTCATATGAGCTGCATGTACCGTCTTCCTACATGCAGTCTGTCTGGGTCATGCTGAAAGAGGCGGGTAAGGAATTCAATATCCGCAATTTCGGGGTGGAGGCCCAGAATGTGCTGCGCATGGAAAAAGGCCACATCATTTTGGGGCAGGAATCAGAGCAGCGCACCAATCTTCTGGATGTGGGGTTGGGCTTTCTCTGGGACCGTGACAATGCCGCGGCTAAAAAAGTTGGCGCAGTGGCTCTGCGCCAGGCAGAAGATGACCCATCGCGCCTGAAATTGGTGGGTTTTAAAATGGAGAACAATGGCCGTGCCCCCCGGGATGGGGCGGTGATTGTGGATCAGGCCATCCGGGGATATGCCTGTACGGCCCGCGACAGCTTTACCCTCAAAGAAGCGGTGGGTATGGCCCTGGTTGAAGCGGAACTTGCCGAGGTCGGTACCCGGCTGGCATTTTTCGAAGACGAATGCGGCGGTGAACTGATCTATGGCGAAGTTGTCAAAATGCCTTTTTATGATCCCGAAGGCAAACGCATGAAAATGTAAGGAACCAGCATGAATGTAATCCAAAGAGTCTCACCGGTTGAGCTGCCGGGGACGCCGCTGAAAACAGACGCGCGGGACCACTGGCAGGTTGTTCTGGAATATCAGGATGAGGGCCAGGGGCCGTACTTTGTGGACCTGAGTCACCGGCCCCGGCTGGACCTGCAGTCTGCCGACCTGGCTTCAATAAGCCCTTTCGGCGTGACGGTCCCGGATACCCCCGGCCGGTCGCTGATTGCCAACGGTATCCTGGCTAACCGGATGAACGGGACCCAGGTCTCTCTGTATCATCTGGATGGGGAGCATCCGGAGCCTCCGACCGAAATGGAATATACGGATGTGACCGAGGCGACCCTATTTATTGCCTTGATAGGCAAGCAGGTCTTTAGTATCTGTGAGAAGCTGACGGCCCTTGATTTTGAGACACCTGAAAAAGAAACGCCGTTTCTCTATCAGGGACCGTTTGCCCATGTGCCCTGCCAGATTGTAACCCTGAACCGGGGTGCAGACACATCCGGCCTTGTCCTTACCTGCTCACGGGGATACGGGCGGGATATGGTCCATGCGATCCTGGGGGCTGGTGAAGAATTAGGGCTCCGGCCGGCCGGCGAACGGCGGTTCACTGAATGGTTTCAGCGCTTGTGACACCGGACGTGACGGAAACCCGAAAACTCTATCGGCCGCCGGTGGCGACCGGTCGCGGATAAAATAACAACAGCCGCCCGTCGGCTTACCAAGGAGATGATGACCATGAATGCGAAATACGATGCCATTATTATCGGTGCGGGTGTTATCGGCGCCCCTATTGCTTATGAACTTACCAAGATGGGCTACAAGACGCTGAACGTGGACAAACTGCCGGATGCCGGGGAAGGCTCCACCTCCGGATCCTGCGCCATTGTCCGGGCCCACTATTCAACGGCCGACGGCGTGGCCATGGCCTATGAAGGGTTCAAATATTGGCTGGACTGGGAGAATTACCTGGACCATGTCGAAGATGAAAAAGGCCTGGCGCGTTATATGAATACCGGCTCTATCCTGATTAAATCCGATGGGCACGACTGGCGAAAAGTCCAGCAAAATTATGATGAAGTTGGCGTTCAGTACGAAGAGTGGGACCGTGAGACCCTGCTGGAAAAGGTCCCGGTGGCCGATCTGCACAAATTCTGGCCGGTCAGGCGCCCGGAAGATCCCAAGTTTTTCGATGAACCCACCGAGCTTGTAGAAGGCGCGATTTTCTGTCCGGAAGGCGGGTATGTGAACGATCCGGCCCTGTCGGCTCACAACATCATGCGCGCCGCGGAAGCCAAAGGCGCCGAGTTCAAGTTCAACGCGGAAGTAGTGGATGTGCGCAGTGAAGGTGGCAAAGTCTCCGGAATTACCCTGAAGGACGGCACCCAAATTGATGCCGACATCGTAGTCAACGTGGGTGGTCCGCATTCCTACAAAATTAACCAGATGGCCGAGGGTGTGTGGGAAGGCTGCAATATCAAAACCAAGGCCCTGCGCCACGAAGTCATGTACTGCCCCTCGCCGGATGACTATGATTATCTTAACGACGGGTATCACATGTCCGACGGCGATATCGGCTGTTATGTCCGTCCGGAAGTGGGAAACACCTTCCTGATCGGCAGCGAAGATCCGGAGTGCGACCCCCAGGAATGGGTGGATCCGGATGAGTTCTATGCCGGGCAGGGTGGCCACGGCCGTGACAACGTTCTCACCGATGAACAATGGAAAGCCCAGTGCTACCGGCTGGGCAAGCGTATCCCCACCCTGCCGGTACCCAATCAGCCAAAGGGGGTCGTGGACCTGTATGATTGCTCCGATGACTGGATCCCGATTTACGACAAGTCCGACCTGGACGGTTTCTACATGGCCATCGGGACTTCCGGCAACCAGTACAAGAACGCGCCGGTGGTGGGCCGCATGATGGCGGAGTTGATCGACAATTGTGAGAAAGGGCTGGACCATGATAACGAGCCTTTCCAGTACACCTTCAAATATATCCGGCGCTCTACCGATGTCGGTTTCTTTTCCCGCAAACGCGAGATCAATTACAACTCCAGCTTTTCGGTGAACGGATAACCCGCGGTCACTAGCGTGTGCTGGTAGGCATACCAGCGATCTACTTTCGAGGGGCAGGGCCTGCTTAAAACCGGTCCTGCCTCTGGCAATTTAACGCTACTGCCGGAAGGCGTCGGTCGGTTTACCAATAATGGATATGCATGATGCGAATTTATGTCTGTGTAAAACATGTGCCCGATTCCGCGGCCAACATCACGATCGTTGACAATGCCGCCATCGATGAGAAGATCGCGTTTTTGCTCAATCCCTATGACGAACATGCTGTCACGGAAGCAGCGGCCTTAAAAAAACAATTTGCCGGGGCTGAAATCGTTGCGGTCTGCCTGGGAAAAAAGGATGCGGAGAAAACCATTCGGTCCGCCATGGCCATGGGGGCCGACCGGGGCATCCTGATCGAAACCCCGGCGGTGCCCGACAGCATGACCACGGCACGGGCCCTCAAGGCCGCCATTGATCAGGACGGCAGACCCGGAATCATCCTGACGGGCAAGGAGTCCATCGACGCCGAGGGTATGCAGACCATGTTCCGTATCGGAGCGCTGTTCGATTTTCCCGTTGTGACCAACGCGATCGCTATCCAGGCTGATAATGACCTGGCGCAGGTGACCTATGAACTGGCCGGTGGCCGGACCCGAACCTGCGAACTGGTCATGCCTTGCGTGCTGGCCGCCGGACGCGGGCTGAACACCCCGGCCTATCCCACCTTTCCCGATGTGGTCAAGGCCCGCAAAAAACCGATCCAGGTGGTGGCCTTAAGCGACCTGGCGATCGATACACCGCCGGGCGGTGCCCGTGTGGTCGGTCTGGAGCCGCTCACCCAGGCGCGTAGCCCCCGACAAATCGACGGCCCACCCCGGGAGATCGCAGCCCGCATTGTAAACATTTTGAAAGAAGAAGCCAAGGTCATCACATGAAGAACATCGGCATTCTGATCGAGACGGATAACGGAAGCCTGAAAAATGCCAATCTGGGCATGATTACCCTGGCCCGGGTGGCAAACACCCCGTTGACGGCTCTGGTCGTCGATGTTCCGGCTGCGGCGTTTAGGGCGGATTTGGAAAACTACGGGATCACCAGGATTGTGGAACTGGACCTGACCGCCGACCAGCTGCAAAACCCGGTCGTCCTGGCCAAAGCCCTGGTTCAGGCCATGGATGCATTCGAACTGGATGTTCTCCTTGGCCTTTCAACCGCTAATGGCAAAGATCTGCTTCCCAGAATCGCCGCTTTCCTGGATGCGCCCCTGGTCATGGATTGTGTCGCGGTAGACTTCCAGCAGCGGACCGCCCAAACGTCGCAGTATTCGGGCAAGACCCTGGCCACCATAGAAGTTACCGGAGAGGTGTTTGTTTTCGGCCTGCGCCCCAATGTTGTTGACCCTGTCCCGGCCCCGGCTGCGGCCGAGGTTGACTCTTTTGCGGCCCAGGGCCTGGAAACAGACGGTTTCAAGGTGTTGCGCACCGACCGGGTAGACGCGACGGCCAGGATCAATCTGGCCGAGGCGGACGTCATTATTTCCGGTGGCCGGGGCATGCAAAACGGTGAAAATTTCAATATCCTCTATGCGTGTGCCCAGAAGCTCAATGCCGCGGTGGGCGCCTCCCGGGTGGCGGTGGATTCCGGATGGGTGCCCTATCCCATGCAGGTAGGCCAAACCGGTGAAAAGGTAAGCCCCCGGGTTTACATCGCCTGCGGCATTTCCGGTTCGGTCCAGCATTTTGCCGGGATGAAAACAGCGGGTATGGTGATCGCCGTCAACACGGATGAACAGGCCGCCATCATGTCGAACTGCGATTACTTCGCGGTAGCCGACGCTCTGGAAGTCATACCGGAGTTAACCAGACAGCTGGAAAATGACTGAATCCCCAAATAACAGACCGGGCCGTTTTTTGCTTGACCTGGACAGCGCCAATTACCTGTCGCTTTTCGATGCGTTCAGCGACGGCGTGCTCGTCACCAATGCCGAGGGGGTCATCGTCTACTACAACCAGGCCATGTCCCGGATCGATGAACTGCCGCCGGAACAGGCCCTCTCACAAAAGATCACGGATATCTACGACCTCGACGACACCACCAGCCTGGTGATGCAGTGTCTGGCAAAGCGCACCGCCATTATCGATGAGCCTATTTACTACCGCACCCGCATGGGCAAGTTTGCCAATACCATCCACACGGTAATGCCGATATTCAACCGGGAAAAGCTGGTCGGCGCGATCTGTTTCGTCAAGGATTATCACGTCATGGCCGAGACCATCGCCGCCATGCCCTTGCCGGAGAATGACCGCCAGTTTGATATTGCCGCCATCACCTTCGAGAGAATCATCGGTGCGGATCCGGCCTTTGTCGACGCTATCAATTCGGCTCGCATGGCCGCCGGTACGCCGTCACCCGTCATGCTTTTTGGTGAGACCGGGACCGGTAAAGAACTTTTTGCCCGGGCCATCCACAACCACAGCTCCCGCAATGCCCGTAAATACACCCCGGTGAACTGTGCGGCCATTCCCGAAAATCTCCTGGAAGGCATCCTCTTCGGTACATCGAAGGGGGCGTTTACCGGTTCGGTCAATAAGGCCGGCCTGTTTGAACGGACCAACAAGGGCACCATCTTCCTGGATGAAGTGAACTCAATGCCGGTCGGGCTCCAGAGTAAAATCTTGCGCAGTGTCCAGGAAAAGCGTATCCGGCGGGTGGGCGCTTTACAGGAAATCGAGATCGATCTGAAGATCATCAGCTCGGTGAACAAGGACCCCCACGTGGCCATCACGGATGGCACCTTGCGATCGGATCTCTTCTATCGCCTGGGCGTGGTGTTCATCCACATCGTGCCCTTGCGGGAAAGGATGGGCGATCTGGAACTGTTGGTGGAGCACTTTGTCGCAAAACACAATACGCTGCTGGGTAAAAACGTCCAACGCATTTCCAGTGAAGTGCTGGAGCTCTTCAAGGTCTGCAACTGGCCCGGCAATGTCCGCGAACTCGAGCATGTGATCGAAGGGGCCATGAATGTGGTGGGGACCGCTGCCGAGATCCAGGCACGCCACCTGCAGAGCCATTTTTCCAACTGGTCGGTAAAAAGTCGGCCGGAAGAGCAGGCGGCCTTACCAAAACCCCGGGCTGCAGGCCTGATCAAGACCACAGCCGCCCATGAGAAGACGATCATTGCCGATACCCTGGCCGCTAACCAGGGCAATATCACCCGAACCGCCAAAGCTCTGGGTATTTCACGCCAGCTGCTTTATTACAAAATCAAGAAGTTCAAAATCAGCCGCACTATTTCGCGGTAATTCCACTTTCAGCCGTTACCCTTAGCCGGGTCTTCCCTCTTTCAAAGGCGGTGGTTTAAGGCTGCAGGGCACCAGAACCTGACACTTTGCACAGACGTGGGTTTCATGGTCCAGCCCGGCCAGGACTTCCACGTTGGCCAGGTTTGATTTCAAACGCTCCCAGCACAGTCGCCGATCAATGCAGTGCGTAGAAACGGCATCCACCGGACAACGCTTGAGGCACACCAGGCACTTGTGGCCGTTTTTATACAGTCACAGCTCCGGTTCCGTGACAAGAGGTGCATCGCCCAGGTCCGCCTCCGTCACGAGGCTCCCCATCCGGCCGGCACACCCGGCAGGCGTGATCAACTGGGCGTTCACGCCGAAACGGCCTAGTCCGGCCAGGTACCCCAGGTGCTTATGGGACCAGCGGGCGACGAGTTCCGTTTCGTTGAAGTTGTGGGTGGCCGGTGTCAGGGCGGCCCGGTAGCCCCGTTTCTCAAAATACGCTTGCAAGTACTCACTGGCACGCTTGATGAGCCGATTGGCAGCTTCATAGGCCAGCCCCCAGTTCCGGCAGGGGGTGTCCCCTTTGTGGTTTTCAACGGCCAGTTCTTTTTTAAACGGAAAGAAGAAAACCACGACCGACCGGGCTTCAGGCAGCAGTCCGGACGGCAGCAGGTGATCCCGGGCGGCGATTTCGGGCAGCCGGTCAAAGCGGTCGTCGGCCCGGGCGGTGACGAGCAGTGGTTCCCGCCAGATCGGGCGTTCAGCGTATGTTTCCGGAAAGGTCTTTACGTAGTTGCCAAGCAGGGTTCTCAGATCCTGCGGTGTGATGGTAGTGGCCATGGGTTTCTCCTGAATGTTTCGTCTATTTAGAAGTTATCTCAAAACAGAATGTTGGTTCAAGGTTCCGTCTACGCCGGATATGCCTGTTTTTAAGATAACGTCTATTCCTTTTCAATGTGTGATTTTTGCACCAGGTCACCCCCATGCCAGAGATAGAGCGCCAGCAGGGGCGTGGATTCGGTCCGCATGCCGTGGGCCAATCCCGACCGGTGATAGATCGGCTCACCACACGGTCGCGCTATCCAATCGTCTTCGCCCTGTGTCCAGAACGTCGGTTCGCTCAGGGGCACGTATATTTCCTCTGCGGCGTGGCTGTGCCGGGGATAGTGCGTATCAGGTCCCAGCAGCAGGAAACCGCAGGCCAGCACCCGGCTGGCAATGGGGCCGCGTAAACCGATCAACTCCGTCCAGCCGTAATTTTGTAAAAAATCACACCCGAAATCTGCCTGCGTGTAGGTCTGTCCCCAGAAAAGATGTTTAGCCTCTGCGGCAAGTGTTTTGATGACCACAGCGGTTTTTTTATCTGCCGCAGCCGCCAGCATCGGCAGACAAACAACAACGGGTAGGCTGCTCGGGGCAATCGCCCGGGTGCTATAAGGTTGGGACGGCCAGTGGGCCAGGAATGGGGCCAGAGGTACTTGGTCCAGATCCGATAGAAAAGCCAGGACAGTGTCTGCAAGCAAAAATGCTTTTTGGTGGGTGGTTACGATCTCCTGATCTGTCGGAGGTTCGTACGATCCGCCAGTCAGTTCGCTGCTATGCATTTATTTCCCCTAAATAGAAGGTTCTACTCTCGTTCGTAGTTGGTATCCGGCTCCCCCCGGGGATCCAGGGTGCTGATGACCGGTGATTTTGCCGGGATGGGAACATAGGGTACCTGATCATCGGTTTCAATCCGCAGTTTCTTGCGGCAGATCCAGGCCGCCGCGCCCAGCAGTCCGCCGCAGATCGCCGTGAAATAATAATAACCCCAGGGACCGATCCAGGCCATCAGCACAGAGGACAGGATCGGCCCCAGACAGGCGCCCAGCCCGAAGAACAGGATCAGGGCACCACTGACCGGCACGATGTCCTTTTTATCAATGTTGTCCTGGGCCCGGGCCATGGCCACCGGGTAGATGGTAAACACCACGCCGAAACAGGCGGTCAACAGCAACAGGATATGGAAACTCAGCATACCCAGCGCTGAAATGGCGAGGCTGACCAGCAGTATCGCGAATCCCAACAGGGACAGAACGGTCAGGCGGTCGAGCCGGTCCGACAGCTGGCCCACGGGCCATTGAAACAGCAGGCCCGACCAGACGGTCAGGCTCATAAACCATGATACCTCGGCGATCTGGAGGCCGATTTTCAAAGCAAACATGGGACCGATCGAGTAAAAGGAGCTGTTGATCATACCGGCGGTAAAGCTGCCCACCATGCTGAAAGGAGCCAGGCGAAAAAGTTTGAGCAGGTTGTAGCGGGGCACTTCCAGGGGCTGGGGATGAACGGCCCGGGTGATGGAGATGGGCACCAGGCACGTGGCAAAGAGGATGCCGGCCAGCATGAAAATACCCTTGCTCTGCACATCGCTGACATTCAACAGGAATTGCCCGCAGCCGTTGCCGAAGTAAACCAGGATCATGTAGATGGACAACAGGCGGCCGCGCATCTCGGGCTCGACTTTTTCATTCAGCCAGCTTTCGATAACCATGAACAGGCCGGTGATGCAAAGGCCGCTGCAGATTCGGAGCAGGGCCCATAGCCAGGCGGACAGGAAGATACCATGCAGCAAGGCCACCGCCGTCAACAGGGCAGCGAACACTGCGAAAGCCCGGATGTGTCCTACCCGCTGGACAACCGGCTGGCAGAAAAAGATCCCCAGGGTGATACCCACATAATTGCACGCCATGACCAGCCCGATGATCTGTTCGGAGTAACCGGACAGGCTCAAATTGACACTGAGCAGACTGTTCAAAAGGCCAGCACCCATGGTGAGAATGGTAATGGCCAGCAGGGGGGCAAAAAACGATTGTACGGTGGCTAGCATGGTCTGCATGGGTCAGGTCTTTGGGTGTATCTCCGGGAACCGGGTTGCTTCGGCAAACCGGGTTGTGAAATCTGATTCGGCCGCCAGGTCAAGAAATTGGATGCCCGGGGCGCGGGTCTCTATTGTCGTCCGTTGATGCTTGTTGAGCAGGGCCATAATGGCGCCGGTTCCGGCCAGGTTCGGGGCGCTCGTTACCTCGCCGTGCAGGTTTCCAGGCACCAGCAGGCCGATGTCTCTTGCGCTGTGCCAGTTGAACGCCGTACCAAAGGCTCCCGTAATGACGGTCCGGTCCAGGCGGGTGACACCGGCGTGCCTGCAAAGCGTTTCAATGCCTACCCGCAAGGCGGCTTTGGCAAGCTGGACCTGGCGGACATCTTTAAGCGAAATATGCAGATCACTCCCCGGCAGCCTGAAGCTGCGGCCCACGCCCCGGTCGTCGCAATGCACCTCGGGCTTGTCCGGATTGAACGTGCCGTTATCCCGGGTGATGCCGGTTTTACGCATGACCGCCAGGGCATCGATGATCCCGGATCCGCAAATACCGATGGGATCGGCGTTTCCAACGGTTTCGAAGCGCACCCGGTCCGATTGGGCCGGATCTTGGTAGACCCGGCTGACCGCCCCGGCAGCTGCCCGCATGCCGCAGGATATCTGGGCACCCTCCAGGGCCGGGCCCGTGGCGCAACTGGTGGCCCAAAGGTCCGGGCCATGGCACAGCAGGAGTTCGCCGTTGGTCCCGATGTCGATGAGCAGGGTGCTGTCATTGCGTTCATAGGGCCGGTCGGCCAGCAGGGCGGCCAGGATATCACCGCCCAGGAAGCCGGAAATGACCGGAAAGATATAGACCGGTGTGGCGGGTTGCAAGTCCAGGCCCAGGTCTCCGGCGGAGGTGCATACCGGTTCACAGGTCACCGGATGATAGGGGGCCAGGCCGATGCTGCCCGGGTTCAAGCCGGCCAGGATGTGCTCCATGGTGGTATTTCCGACAACCGTCAGGTCGTCGACTGCAGACTTTTCCTGGCCGGCGGCCGCCAGGGTGGATGCGATCAGGTCGTTCAGGGCTGCCACCACCTGGCCCTGCTGCTTTTTCAGGCAGCCTTCATCGGCCCGGATAGCTGCAATACGCGCAATGACATCTTCGCCATAGCGGCGTTGCGGGTTGGCTGCCGCCGCCGCGGATAGCACCCGGCCGGTCGCAAGATTACACAGGTAGACAGCCAGCGTGGTTGTCCCGACATCTACGGCCAGACCGAGGCTTGTGGTCTGGTTGCCCTTGTGGATCGTGGTCACGCCGAGGTCTGCGTGCTGGACCAGGGTAGCGCCGGCGCGCAGGAGATCTTCTTTGGTGAAACCTTCCAGCGGCGGCTGGGTTTGGAAACGGATTTTTTCAGGGTAGGTGCCGTGGGCTGCCTGAATCAGGACTTCCGGCAAAAAATGGCCGGTTGCATCCACCGGTGGTTGGAAACTATCCGGCGACAGGTAAAATCTGCGGACGGTCGGGTTTACCGTAAACGTCCCGGTAACGGCGGTTTTGGTGAATACTTCCAGGCCATTTTGCAGGCCCCGGGGAACGGTGATGGCCACCGGACCGTTCAGCCGGGCCTGACAGCCGAAACGGTGTCCGGCCGCAATCCGGGATGCGGACAGGTGTACCTGCTCAAGTTCTGCGATCGGGTTCAGGTTGGCGGGGTTGTCCACCTTCACACGGCATTTGCCGCAGGTGCCCTGCTGCCCGCAATCGGAGCGCAGGGCCACACCGAGCTGCGCGGCAGCTTCAAAAACCGTGGTCCCTTTATCCACCCGGCCCCTGAGGTTCATGGGGCTGATTGTGATGTCAACTTGCTCCGTCATGAAACCCGCAAGTAGCGCTAGTAGTTAAAAAGAATATCATTCTCCAGGTAGGCCTTCTCCAGCTTTTCCTGGTGGGGCTTCAGGTCGGTACCCAGGTCGGCAGCCAGGGAATGCACCAGGTAGTTTATCAGGCAAATCAGCGAAGCCGGATTGCCCAGAAAGGGGATGGTTTTAAAGGGTGCAATCAGAACATGGTCACTGAACTGAATCAACGGGCAGGCCGAGCTGTCGGTCAGCAGGATCAGCTTGAGCTGCTGCCGTTTGACCAGTTTGCCCATACGGATCAATTCATTGGGATAGCGCGAGGTGGCGATGACCACCACCGCGGATTCCGGGGAGGCAAATATCAGCCGGTCAATGGTCGTACGGTCACTGCCGCTCAGAATGTGGACATGCTTTCTGATCTTGGCCATGGTCCAGCCCATGTAAAAGGCAGGGGCATACGAGAGCCGGGAGCCGATGATGTTTACGGCGCTTGCTTCCCTCAGTACGCGCCGAATTGTTTTGGCCTCCGCTAAATCTATCGATTTGAGCATGGCACGGATGTTTTCGATGTCCTGATTGGCTATTCTTTCAAGCTCCGCGTCGTCGCTGCGCACCACCGAATCGATCAGTCGGCTCCGGTCTATCAATGTAAGTTCAGTATCGATAAGCTTTTTAAGGGCCTCGATAAAGAGGCCATAGCTGGCGTATCCCAGCTGTCGAACAAACCGGACCACGGTGGCTTCGCTGACTTTGACGGCTGCAGCCAGTTTCCGGGTGGTCATAAAGACGGCTTTCTCGGGATTTGACAGGGTGAATTCAGCCAGCTGTTTGCCTTTGGCGGTCAGGTTGGGATAGTGCCTTTTGATGGCCCGGTTTAACGGGGCGGTGGCGTTGTCCATAAGGTCTCCGGCGGCTAAAGAGTTTAACCTTTCAGCTTTGTTACATTTATGGTGTGTAGTGTCAAGCATCTGCTAAAATTGACAGGTCTGACTGTCAAAGTGCGGTAAAGTGATCATTTGCCGACCATTTTGAACACTAACCGGCCAAAATGTAATGAATAGTGTCAATGAAAATGTTTGGTATTGACAGTTTTGGTTTCTTATGACAGATTTCACCAATCCGATGGAATCCCTAAGCTGGCGCGGTCGGAAAAGATAATAGCCGCACTATTCAGTTTCCATCAAAACTTAGACCTTTGATTCTTCTTGCTGTTTCACGTTGGCTTTTCTTGTTTTCCGACCCTTTTGGTAGACAATTGTACCGCAGGGTTCCGCAATTGGTTTTTCCCAGTGCATGACGCTATTTCAACTCGAGGGCCCCTGGTACTATAAAGGGGCCCTAAGATTCTGATATTAAATTACAATGGACAATTCACCTTCGGGTAAGTTGTCGGCGTTCAGCCATTGACATTGTCGCGGGTAGAGGTTATCAAAATAGCTTTTTTAGATAGCTTCTGATCAACCCGATGATAAGGAGACAGACAGATAGACACGGTAAAACAATTCGGCCGACTGCTGACAGTCGACCTCAGCCTAAATAAATGCCTTTATTCAGCAATGCCCGCATCGGGTTTGGCGCATGTTGGCGGGCGGGGATTCAATGTCTGGTATCTCTACCAGCACCTTGCCCAGGGCACCGAACCCCTTGGCCCTTATAATGTATTGCTGTTTTCCTGCGGCCTGTTGACGGGCTCGTCCGCACCAGGTTCGGCCCGCCTGCACGTGAACGCCCTTTCACCACTGACCGGTATATTGGGCAGTTCCAATGTTGGCGGGTATGCCGGCCGCTGGCTGCGATCTTGCGACGTGGGTTCTATTGCCGTTACCGGCCGGGCGGAAAAACCGGTATATCTGTATATCGATGCCGCCGGTGCCCGTCTCGAAGATGCCGCTCAACTGTGGGGGTGCGACGCTTTTGAAACTCAGGATATCCTGCGGCAGACTTACCCGGATCAAAAGATCAGGATCCTGACCATTGGCACTGCCGGCGAAAATTCCATCCGGTTTGCCGCCATCATGACCGAAAAGGACCATGCCGCCGGCCGAACCGGGTTGGGGGCGGTCATGGGATCGAAAAACCTGAAAGCCATTGTGATTGTCAAGGGTGACCGCCGGCATTTTGCGGCCGTCACCACTGCCCAGAAAGCGGCGGTGAAAACGTATGCCACGGCCATAAAGAAGGCATCCGAATTCAAATTCTTTTCCAAGTTCGGCGGGGCGGGCTATGTCAAGTGGGCCAACGATTTCGGTATAATGGGCACCCAGAATTATAGCCGGGTGGGGACCGAACAGATAGAAAAAGTGGATGGCCGCAAGCTGGGGACCAAAAAAGTCCGGTCCAGCGGCTGCTTTCGCTGCCCGGTGCAGTGCAAGGCCGAAATCAAGTTGGACAAAAATGCGGCCTCGGAACTGTTCACCCGGCCGGAATTCGAACCGGTCATCAACCTGGGACCCAAGTGCGGCCTTTTCGATCTGGATCAGATCACCCGGCTTGATAATCTCTGTGGACGCCTGGGGCTGGATACCACTTCGGCTGCTACCGTTATCGCCTTTGCCATGGAATTATTCGAAAAGGAATTGCTGCCCCAACACCTGGCCGGGGAGCTTGACCTTTCCTGGGGCAACGCCGCCGTGATGGAGAAGTTGCTATGGCAGATAGCGGCCGGTGAAGGGCTGGGTAAGATCCTGGGGCAAGGCATCCGCAAAACAGCGGCGTATATCGGTAACGGCACCTTCAAACACGCCGCGCACGTCAAGGGGCTGGAGCTGACCGCCTATCATCCGTCGGCCATTATGGGCAGCGCGCTGGGCTACGCGGTATCCAGCCGCGGCGGCGATTATAACAATGTGTACGCCTCCCTGGAATACAGCTGGACGGCTGAAGAGGCCGAAAAAGAATTTGGAACCCGCGAAGCCGTGAACATAAAATCCATTGCGGCCAAAGGGCAGCTGGTTAAAAAGGCCATCATCACCAACATCCTGGTCGATAGCCTGGGTTTGTGCAAAGTCCCGGTGTTGACTTTGCTGAAATCTTTCAATCTGGAGCATGAAATCAGGCTTCTCCAGGGACTGACCGGGTTGCGTTATACCCGGGAGGATCTTTTCCAAACCGGCGAGAACATTGTGGCCCTTGAGAAATTGTTTAACATCCGGCATGCCCGGGGAGATATCGAGGACAGCCTCCCGGACATGTTCTTCAGTCCAGAAGGTGAATCGGGATTAACACGGACCAAGTTTGAAACCATGCTGCAGGACTATTACCACGCTATGGGGTGGAGCAAAAAGGGCATCCCGCCGCAACCGGTTCAGGCCCCAACACATCCTGAAGGAGAGCAACCTTGATACAGTCTTCTAATACACAATCCCGGGCCGTCAGCATGCAGATCCTGACGGACGACCAGATCTGGGAAATCAGGCAGGCGGCTTTCGACATCATCGAGAAAGTGGGATTTAAATGCCGGCATCCGGAAGTTCACAAAATGATGCGCCAGGCCGGTGCCTGGGTTAAGGACGACAATATAAAGATTCCCCGGTATATTGCCGAGGCCTGTCTGGTCACCACCCCACAGGGCTGGACCATTTACGACCGCAACGGGCAGCGGGCCATGGAAGTGGAGGGTGAAAAGAGCCACTACGGAACCTCCACCGCCAGTCCCAATACCCGGGATGCGTTCACCGGCGAGATTCGGGAAACCCGGATCGAGGATATCGAGCAGGGTGCGCTGGTCGCCGATTACCTGGACGGCATTGACTTTGTCATGCCCATGGGCACCGCGCAGGACGTGCCCGCCGAGGCCGCGGAAGTGCACGAGTTCCCGGCCATGATTGCCAATACGACCAAACCGGCGGTTTTCATCGGGTATTCGGCCCTAGGCTGCGAATATGTCTACGAGATGGCCGCTGTCATCGCCGGGGGGCAGGAGGCCCTGCGGCAGAAACCTTTTATCATTGCCTACCCGGAAGCCATTGCTCCGCTTTTTTTTCCGGATGAAGTCGTTGAAAGGATTTTTGTGGCGGCCGACCGGTTTATGCCGCAGCTACCGGGGGCCACGGTCCAGTCCGGCGGCACGGCCCCGGTAACCATGGCGGGTATGATCACCCAGCTGACGGCCGAATCCCTCGTTCACATCACCATTGCCCAGCTGCGCCAAAAAGGCTGCCCGGTTGCGATGAGCGGCAATGTCGGTATCCTGGATATGAAAAGTGCCCTGCTGGCCATAGGTGCACCTGAAAACAGCCTCGCTCTGGCTGCCCAGGCTGAGGTGGCCCGGTCCTTCAATCTGCCCACTTGGGGACTGGCCGGAGCCACTGACTCCAAACTGATCGATGCCCAGGCCGGGATTGAAAGTGCGTTTTCAATCTTGAGCCAGGGGCTTTCCGGACTGAACCTGATTCACGATGTGGGCTACATGGCCGGGGGGATGATCTGCTCGCTCGAGCAACTGGTGCTGGGCAACGAGGTGGTGGGCATGACCAAAAGATTTGTAGAGGGTATTACCGTGACCCGCGAAACCCTGGCCCGGCAGGTTATCGAGGATGTGGGCCCCGGTGGGCACTTTCTAGTGCAGCCGCACACCCTCAACAATTTCAAGAAAGAGCTCTGGCCGGCCAAATTGTTGAACCACCAGAGTATCGATGCCTGGAATGGAGCGGGTAAGCCTTCCATGGAAGACCGGGTGAAAGAAGAGGTCGGTCATATAACGGAAACCCACAAACCCGAACCGCTGGACGACAAGGTTCTGGCGGAGTTGGAACGTTTACAAAAAGAAGGCGAGAAGGAAATTCTGGCCAAAATGAAAAAAGGGTAAGGCCGGCAGGGCCGGAGACTGTCCGCTGAAGCGGATTACCCTGGAGAAAGCCAATGTCTACTGAAAAATACGATGCCATCATTATCGGGGCCGGTATTATCGGCAACTGCATCACCTATGAACTGGCCCGCAAAGGCTTTAAAACACTAAGCGTGGATAAACTTGGGGGGTCCGGGTTCGGGTCCACTTCGGGCAGTTGTGCCATTATCCGGTTTTACTATTCATCCCCCGAAGGGGATGCCCTCGCCCGGGAAGGCTATTACTACTGGCTCAATTGGCCCCACTATCTGAAAGTCCCCGACCCGCACGGGATGGCCTATTACAAGAATACCGGGGCCATGGTATTCAAAACCGAGGTCAACCACTACCTGGAAAAGGTCATGGCCTCCCTGGACGCCCTGGGCGTTGGCTATATCGAGCTTACCCCTCAAGAGGTAAAAGACTATATTCCCAACCCGGACCTGCGCACCTATTACCCCCAAAAGCGCCTGGACGATCCGGAATTCGGGGAATCCACCGGATCACAGGTTACCGGGGCGGTCTTCGCGCCCGAGTCCGGCTATATCAGCGACCCCAAGCTTTCCACCCACAACGTGGAGATCGCCGCCCGGCATCTCGGGTCTGAATTCATGTTCAATACCGAAGTCGTCGATATTCTTAAAAGTGCCGGTCGTGTGTCCGGCGTTGCCCTGAGTGACGGCCGGACCCTGGAGGCCCCCGTGGTGATCAATGTGGCCGGGCCCCACTCCAGCCGCATCAATGCCATGGCCGGCATCATCGACCAGATGAATATTAAAACCCGGGCCCTGCGGGTAGAGGTGGCCCATGTGCCCAGTCCGGAAGGGATGGATTGGGAAAACGACGGCGTGATCACATCCGACAGTGACACCGGTGTCTACACCCGGCCGGAAACCGGCAATCATATCCTGATCGGCAGCGAAGAACCTGCCTGCGATCCCCTGGAGTACGTAGACCCGGACGATTACAACCTAGATTTTACCGATCAGGCGCGCACCCAGGTCATGCGGGAAGCCATGCGGATTCCGGACCTGCCCACCCCCAATCGGATGCAGGGGGTGGTGGATCTGTACGATGTGACGGATGACTGGTATCCCATCTACGATAAATCCAGTCTGCCCGGCTACTATCTGGCCATCGGCACGAGCGGCAACCAGTATAAAAATGCACCCGTGGTCGGCGCGTTCATGGCGGACCTGGTGCAGTACTGCGAAAGCGGGCGCGACCATGACAAAGAGCCGCTGCAATACCGGATGAACTATATCGATTACACTTTGGACATCGGTTTTTTCAGCCGCAACCGTGAGATCAATGCGGAATCCAGTTTTTCGGTAATCGGGTAAATCCGTACCATGCAGGAGGTGATGCCGATTCAATGACATAATCTCGTAATTTGAGTGAAAAACCTGCAAAATCCGTACCTTGACATACATACGGGCATTTGCCATACTCGGCATGCAAACTACATGAGGCACCCAGCACTTCCCGAGTTAGCGTGGATTTGCCAAAGTGACCGATCCCATCTCTGCTTACGAAACAGTTTCACCCGGTTTTCACTACCGCGGTACTGAGTTCCTGTCACTCACAGTTCGTTGTTCGCGACAATCAGTTTATAGAACGTGGATAATTACCAACAACCTTATTTACTGGGAGGAGGTAACATCATGACGACCAAAAAGCAGGATCAGGCCAACCAGAAAGTACACCCCGGCGTAGAACACATGAAAACAGCACTGGCTGAAGGCCGGTGTTCCCGGCGCGAATTTTTGCGCACAACGACGCTGCTGTGCGTTTCCGCCACGGCTGCTTACAGCCTGGCCTCCAAGATCCTGGGCAAGGACATTTTACCCGATATGATATCGTCGGCCGAGGCCTCCGGGCACATGAAAGGCGGCGTCATCAAATTCGGTATGCAGGTACAGGAGATGGCCGATCCGGCGACCTATTCTTGGACCCAGAAATCTATCGTCGCACGGCATATTGTCGAGTACCTTGTTGAAACCGGCCCGGACAACATTACGCGGCCTGGACTGGCGGAACGTTGGGAGGCCTCCGATGACCTGAAGACCTGGACATTCTACCTGCGCAAGGGCGTCAAGTGGTCTAATGGCGATGACTTCATTGCCGATGACGTGGCGTTCAACTTCACCCGCTGGCTCGATCCCAAAACCGGGTCCTCCAACCTGGGCCTGTTCGATGCCATGCTCGAAGAGACCGGCAAAAAGGACAAGAAGGGCAAACCGGTCAAGCGCATGATCAAAAACGCGGTCCAGAAGGTGGACAATCATACGGTCCGGCTCAACTTAAAATCACCGGTCCTGTCGATTCCCGAAAATCTCTACAACTATCCCACTGCCATCGTACATCGCGACTTTGAAAAAGAGGGCGGGGATCTGTCCAAAAATCCGGTCGGCACCGGCCCGTACACCCTGTCCGAATTCAGGGTAGGTGAACTGGCTGTCCTGAAAAAACGCAATGCGTCTTACTGGGGAGGGGATGTCTATCTGGACGAGATCCGCTTCATCGATTTGGGCGAAGATGCCGGCGCTTACTTGGCTGCCATCGCTTCACAACAGGTGGATGGCATCTATAACCTCGATTTGACCACCCTGGAAGCGGCCAAGGCCATACCGGGTATCAAAGTCGTTGAAATTCCGTCGACCCAGACCGGTGTGATTCGTATGAAAGTCAATAAAAAACCCTTTACCGACAGACGCGTCCGCAGAGCTGTCCAATTGACCTGTGACGCCCAGCGGCAGCTCGATGTTGCCCATCGCGGCCTGGGGGTCGTAGCGGAACACCACCACGTGGCCACGATTCATCCCGAATATTTCAAATTGAAGCCGTTCAAGCGCAATATCGCCAAGGCCAAAAAACTGTTGGCCGAGGCTGGCTACCCCAACGGCATAGATCTGACCTGTAACATAGGGAATGCCGAGGGCGTCTGGGAGCAGGATTCCGTGGCCGTCTTGAAAGAGGACGCGGCCAAGGCCGGGATCAACATCAAGATGAACGTCATGCCGCAGGCCCAGTACTGGGATGTCTGGACCAAGGCCCCGCTGAGCTTGACTTCGTGGACCCATCGGCCCCTGGCCGTCATGGTACTGGGCCTGGCCTATCGCACCGGGGTGCCCTGGAACGAGTCCAGCTATGCCAATCCCGAGTTCGATGCCGCCCTGACAGCCGCCGAATCAACGTTTAATGTTGAAGATCGGCGGGTCAAGATGGAGAAGGTTGAGCAAATCCTGCAGGACGATGCCGTCCTGGTGCAGCCATTCTTCCGGGCGGTGTTCACGGCGATCCGGGACAATGTCAAGGTCTTTGAGATGCACCCGACGCGGTATTACCGTTTTCACAAAGTCACCGTAGGTTAACCTATACGTGTAAACCGAAAAGGAAGGGCCGCCCGGCCCTTCCTTTTCTAACCTGGAACCTAACTAGGAGGGCCAAATGGTTGCCCTGGTAGTAAAGCGTTTCGGATTCATGGTCTTTACCATGATTGTCGTATCGCTGATTCTTTTTCTTCTCCTGGAAACTGAGCTGACCGGTGATCCCGCCACCCGGGTACTGGGGCAGTTTTCCAATGAAGAACAGCGGGAACTGTGGCGGGAGCAGCACGGCTACAATCAGCCGGTCGCGCTCCGCTACGTGAAGTGGCTGGGTAATTTTGCCACCGGTGAACTGGGCGAGTCCATTCGTTTCAAGGGCCCGGTAGCCGATGTCATGCTGCCCCGGTTGTGGAACACCGCGATCCTGGGTTTCTGGACCTTTGCCATCATGATTCCGCTCTCTTTGACGCTGGGTGTTTTGTCGGGCATGAAGGAGGGGTCCAAACTCGATCGGACTATATCGGTATTCGGCATTATCACCACCTCCATACCTGAATTCGCCAGTGCCGTGTTTTTCTCGGCCCTTTTCGTGTTCGGCCTGAAATGGCTGCCCGGCACCAGCAGTATGTCCTCCGGATTTGAATTCAAGCAACTGATTCTGCCGGCCATGGTGCTGATCGTTTACGATTTTGGTTATGTGGCCCGCATGACACGGGCATCCATGGCGGAAGTGATGACCTCCCAGTATATCCGGACCGCGGTATTGAAAGGCCTGCCCTACCGCACCGTCATTTTAAAGCACGCCCTGCGCAATGCGCTGATCGCTCCTTTTACGGTCATCATGCTACAGATCAACTGGCTGTTGTCCGGGGTGATCGTCGTCGAGTTCTTTTTTGCCTACAAGGGGTTCGGGGCCCTGATTCTGGAGGCCTCCCTGAATAACGATATTGCCCTGCTGGAGGCCTGTGCCATGGTCGCAGTTTGTGTGGCCGTCACAACCCAGACCATTGCCGATATCGGTTACACCTTTCTTAATCCGCGCATTCGGTTCAGTTAAGGAGGCCAGTCATGACCACATCAACAACCCAAATGCCGAGTGCTGGATATGGTGCGGCCCTCTGGCGTGCAATAAGTCTTTCGCATTGCTGCGGGAAAGTTGGGTCGGCATGGTGGGTACTGCGCTTATCCTGTTCTGGGTGCTCGTGGCCATCTTTGCGCCGCTGCTGGCGCCTTTTGAGCCCAACTCATCGATTCAGCCTTTTGCCAAACCGGGCGCAGCAGCCCTCAAAGGGGGCGGTACCTTTTGGCTGGGGACCGATCACATCGGCCGTGATATCCTCTCACGCATCATCTGGGGCTCGCGCACGGTGTTGATCTATGCACCCCTGGCAACTCTGTCTGCCTATACGGTCGGCATTCTCATGGGGCTGGCGGCCGGGTACCGCGGCGGCTGGGTGGATGACGTCCTTTCCCGGATCGCCGACATCATTCTCTCGTTTCCGGTGCTGGTGCTCTATATTATCATCATTGCGACTATCGGTGCCTCCGGGATCAACATCATCATTGCCATCACCTTTGCATCATCTCCCGGCATCATGCGGATTGTCCGGGGGCTGGTGCTGGATCTGCGCAATCGCGATTATGTGGCTGCGGCCCAGACACGCGGCGAATCGGACTGGCGGGTGATGCTGGCCGAAATTCTGCCCAATGCGCGCGGCCCGCTGATCGTGGATGCCTGCCTGCGCCTGGGGTATGTCATTATCACCATCGGGGTTCTGGGCTTTCTCGGTTTGGGTCTGCCGCCGCCGGATCCGGACTGGGGGGGCATGGTCAATGAGACCCGGCAGATGGCCATGGCGTTTCCGCATATGACCCTCTTTCCCTGTATCGCCATTTCGTCACTGATACTGGGTTTCAACCTGCTGGCGGACGGTCTGCGTGAGATCTCACTGCGTGATTAAGAGGTAAACTACGGATGAATGCAGCGCAAGAACCGGTGCTGGTCTGCAAGGACCTTTGCATCTCTTATTATACTCGGGCAGGTGAGATCCCGGCCGTGGTGGATTTTTCACTGACGGTAAATCCCGGCGAGACCATTGGGATAGTGGGTGAATCGGGCTGCGGCAAATCCACGGTTGCCATGGCGATCATGCAGTACATGGGTGCCAACGGCGGTATCAAGAGCGGCAGCATCACCTTCAAGGGACGCGATTTGACCCAGCTGTCGGACGATGAACTGCGTTCTATTCGCGGGTCGGAAGTGGCCATGATCTACCAGGAACCCTTTGCATCGCTAAACCCGAGCCTTAAAATAAAGACCCAGTTGATGGAAGTGCCGCTGGCCCATGAAAACATCACCAAGGAGGAAGCCCGGCAAAGAGCCGTGCAGATGCTTATGGATGTCCGGCTGCCCGATCCCGAGCGGTTGATGGAATCCTATCCGCACCAGCTGTCGGGTGGACAACAGCAGCGCGTGGTGATCGCCATGGGGCTGCTCTCGAATCCCTCCCTGCTTCTACTGGACGAGCCCACAACCGCCCTGGATGTGACCGTGGAAGCCGGCATCGTCAAGCTGGTGGCTGATATCAGCAAGAAGTTCGGTACCTCCCAAATTTACATTTCCCACAACCTTGGACTGATTCTGGAGACCTGTGACCGGGTGTTCGTGATGTACTCCGGTGAAGTGGTGGAAGAGGGCACCATCGACTCACTGTTCACCTGGCCCAAGCATCCCTACACCCACGGCCTGTTCGCCTGCATCCCGCTGCCGACGGCGGACAAGAATGCGGCTCCGTTGAAGCCGATCCGGGGTCAGCTGCCCCTGCCCTTTGAACGACCCCAGGGCTGTTATTACCATCCGCGTTGTGATCACTTCAAGCCGGGGCTGTGCGATCAGGATCATGTCGAAATGGAAAATGTGGAGGACAGTGCGCCCGACCACCGCGTGCGATGTCTGCGTTACAAGGAAATCGACCACCGCGCAGCTGCCGAGACAGATGAAGACAAAGAGCCGATTGAACTTGGCGAGCGGGTACTTAATGTAGACAGCATGAAAAAGTACTACGAAGTGCGCGATAACTCTTTGCAAGCTATTCTTTCCGGTAAAAGAGTTCGTTATGTCAAAGCGAATGAGGAGTTGAATTTTACCGCTCATGAGGGTGAAACAGTGGCGATCGTCGGTGAATCCGGTTGCGGTAAATCAACGTTTGCCAAAGTACTCATGGGACTGGAGACCGGGACGGACGGTGAAGTTCGGCACAAGGGCAAGGATATTTCCGATATTGAGGTCCGCGACCGCAGCAGCAAGCAGATTGCCTCGCTGCAGATGGTCTTCCAGAATCCGTTCGATACCCTGAATCCCAGCCATACAATCGGCAGCCAGATATCGCGGGTTATCCGGAAATTCGGGGTGGAGACCGACAAACAAAAAATATACGACCAGGTAATGCGCCTGCTGGATACCGTCAGACTGCCACGCGATTTCTATTACCGCAAACCACGGCAGCTTTCGGGCGGCCAGAAACAGCGTATCGGGATTGCCCGCGCCTTTGCCGGAAATCCCAGCATGGTGATTGCGGATGAGCCGGTATCCGCACTGGACGTCTCAGTTGCCGCGGCGGTGACAGAGCTGCTGATGGATATTCAGCGCGAGTATAAGACCACCTTGCTGTTTATCAGCCACGATTTGAGCGTCGTGCGGTACCTGTCGGATCGCATTGTGGTTATGTATCTCGGTCATATTCTGGAAAGGGGCTCAACCGAAGAGATCTTCGATCCGCCCTATCATCCCTATACGGAGGCGCTCCTGTCCGCTGTACCGATTGCTGACCCGGAGGTGACCAAACGGGAAATCGTACTGGAGGGCAACCTGCCCAGTGCCATGAAACCGCCCAAGGGGTGTCCGTTTTGCACCCGCTGCCACCGCCGTATCGGTAAGATATGTGATGATGAGATGCCGCCCGAGCAGGAGGTTAGTGACCGGCATGTGATCAAGTGCCACATTCCCCTGGAAGAACTGCGCCAGATTCCACCGGTCATTGAGGTGCCGGACGAGTCGGAACGTCTCCACGCCCGGAAATAGCCGGCTTTTAAAACCAAGGCTGCCGTCGAAGAAAAACCTTCGACGGCAGCTTTTTTTGTGCTTAAGCAGCGAAATTGCCCGTCCTGGGGCAAGCTTTGACCAGCAGTTATTCACTCCGGTATTCAGCGTCCCGGTCACTGCTCAGGTCAAGATTGTGAAGAATCAAAAATTCTTCACGGGTGTCCGAGGCTTGCAGCAGGTTGAGGCCGGACGGGGCCCAGATACCCGAGCAGCCGCAGTAATCCAGTCCTTGCAGGCTGTGGGGTCCGACTGCGTTGGCGGCAATTACCCATACCTGGTTCTGGCAAGCCAGTGCCGGCAGGATAAGGTTCCAAAGGAACTGATTGTACGCTTTCTCTCGGAGATTCAGCCCCGGGTAAAATCTTCGGCCCTGTTTGCGCCAGGCGGCTTGAACGATAATGGCATCCACTTTTTGGTTTTGTACAAGGTTATGGGCCACCTGCGGGAAGCAAATATCGTTACAGGTTAAAAAGCCCAAGCGGCCCCATTCGGTTGCGAGCACCAGGGTGTCATTCACACCTGAAGACAAACAGGTTTTTTCAAGCCCGAATAGAAAGGTCTTTTTATAGGAACGTTCAGGGCTGAAATGGTTGCCGGTCCGGTCCAGAACAATACTGGTATTGAAGTACTCCTCTTTTCCAGAACCGTTTTTAAGCAGACCGTTCAGGATGATATACTGCAGTGTGTCGTCTATATACGTCCGGACCAACTCGTCCAGCCATTCGGTGCATTGGTCCAGGCGGTCGTTCGTGAGGCTGTTCTGAGGTTTATCCCGTAAAAATCCGGAAAGGCAGTATTCGGGAAAAACCGCCAGGTTGACCTCATATTCTGCGCACTTCGCCAGAACGAAACGGATCCTCTGCCGATTTTCGTCTAAGCGACCGTCGCGGGGATGAATGTTTGCGATCCCTACCGACAGGTGTTGCGGGTCATCCGAGTAAGCTTTTTCCGTCCACATAAAACACCACGCGAATCTGTCATCATGGCACAATACACAAATCAACAAGGCCGCTTAAGGTCTCTTCCCGTTCCATATTCCAGATCAGGCTGATAAGAGATTTTGCAGCGGCAGCCCCCAAAACAGGTTCCACCAGCCAGATGAATTTGGTTTCCAGTTCCCCATCACTGGGTGAATCGCTGTCCGCGTCCCACCGAGCCGCCATCACCCCGGAGTTATATACCGCTCCGGCGGCGGTAGTAATCTCTACTTCTGATTCGGCTTTGGCTGGAAATCCGGTCTGGAATCTGTCCTGGGCAACGATGCGGATTTTATCCATCATCGCATGGATGTCTTTTCCAGAAAGTCTGGGGGCCAGTACCTGGTTTGGACCGACTTCGCCGTCCAGCAGGGCGGCCGCAATGGGAAAGGCGATATTGTACTGCGCTTCTTCCGTATTATTGGGATAGGCCGTACTTAGCGCGGCTGATTCGGCGAAGGTGAATACCGTAATCGTTTCAATTTCTTTTGGATCGAGTTGCTGCGCGGCCATGATCTGCAATGCGCCATCTATGCCGGGCTGCGCCCACCGGCAGGCCGCATACGGCTTGAAATAGAGGCTCAGCATCTCCCAGGTGCGCCCCAGTGAGGCCATCCATTCTTTTTCGGGGGCATCATCGAAAATAGGATTTGAGCCGGTGAATCCACCGGCTGCCATCTTGACAGACATCAAGGCCACCAGGCAGCCCCAGCCAATACTGTCTTTGCCCATGGCCGGGTGCGCGATGCATTTCATCATGGGAGCCAGGGGAGCGTGATACTCTGCCGCGCCGAGGGCGTGTTCCAAATCATTGCGGCCCAGCCCCAAGAGCTTGCCCCCGGCCGCCGCGCCGCCAATGGCGCCCCAGCTGCCGGAAGAGTGGTAGGTTGTAGAAGTTGCGTGCCGGATCAGGCCGGCCCGGATGGCGATTTCATAACCAACGACCAGGGCTGTTAAAAAATCCCGGCCGGACGTCTTGGGGCTGATTTCCCCGGCGGCCAGAATCACGGGTAGAATGCAGGCGCCGGGGTGACCTTTTATGGGCCGGTAACCGTCATCGATATCCAGTGCATTGGCAGCAAAGCCATTTACCAGGGCTGCTCCGGCGGCCGAGGATCTATCTCCCCCGACCAGATGGGTAGCCTCGTCGCCCTTGAACTGATCCAGTGCAAAGGTATGCATCAGGCTGGCGACCGGTGTCTGGTGACCGGCCAGTATGGCGCCCAGCGTATCCAGCAGGCACCGCTTGGCTTGATGCTGGACGTCACCGGGCAAGTGTGTCCAGTTCGTTTTCAGGATAAAATCAAGTGCAGCGTCATTAGGTTGCATGCCCACCACCCTTGCGCCGGTTTGAAAACCTTCTCGAGACAGGTTTTACGCACCATCCCAAGGCACCCATCAGGATTTGATCTGACCGGATCTGACCGCTTTTAGATAGCGCATACAGAAATCATCTTTTCCCAGCAGCATGTCTGCGGTTCTAATGATGGCCATGATCCGGGCATCCAACGGATCGATGATAGCCGAATCCATGCCGGCCGCCATCATCAGGGTCACAAAGGTCCGGTTGATGATCTTTCTTTCCGGCAGGCCATAGGAGATGTTGGAAAGGCCGCCGGTAATATGGACTTTCGGAAGCTGTGTTTTGATCTGCCGGACCGCGTCCAGGACCATGTTGCCCTTGGTAATATCCGTACTGATGGGCTGCACGAGAGGGTCGATGTAGATGTCCGGCTGCTCGAAACCGATGTCGTTGAGTGCAGAAACCAGCTTTTCGGCCCTGGTCACAATATCAGCCGATGAGGCCGGCATCCCGGCATCATCCATACAAAGGGCGATGATTTTACATGTCTTGCCTTCTAAAAAGGGCAGCATGGTGTCAAAGCGCTCTTTCTCGAGGCTGATCGAATTGATCATGGGCGGCTGTTCTGCCATGGCAAAGGCCATTTCCAGGACGGCCGGGTCGGGGCTGTCCAGGCAGAGCGGCACGGTGGCAACCGGGCCGATAACCTCCAGCAGCCACTGCATGTCCGCTTGCTCATGTCCGATGCGGGCCCCGGCATTGACGTCGATCAAATCCGCCCCCGCGTCTATTTGCCGGGCCACGTCCGCCTGAATATAGCCGGCATCCCGCGCGACGACGGCCGCCTGGACTTTTTTCCGGGATGTATTGATCCTCTCGCCGATGACCTGGAACATCTGTAAACCTCCTTTACGCCCGGTTAGCTGCCCAGAGCCTTTGCTTTTTTAGCGGCTGATCCGGCATCCGGGGCAAATGCATCGGCCCCGATGTCATCGGCAAATGCCTGGGTGACCGGGGCGCCGCCTACCATAATCTTCACCTGGTCGCGCAGCCCGCTCTCAACTACGGCATCGATGGTCTGCTTCATCATCGGCATGGTGGTGGTTAGCAGCGCGGACAGACAGAGCAGGTTCGCGTTATTTTCCTTGACCTGTTTGACGAATTCTTCGGGTGCGATGTCGACGCCAATGTTGTGAACCGTCAGCCCGGCGCTTTCCATCATCATGGCCACCAGGTTTTTACCGATGTCGTGCAGGTCGCCTTTCACCGTACCAATGACCGCACAGCCTCGGGCTGATGTTTCATCTTCGCCCAGCAGGGGTTTGAGAATTTCGACCCCCTTGCCCATGGCCTGGGCAGCCATGAGAACTTCCGGAATGAACATGTCCTCGTTCTCCATTTTATCACCCACGATATCCATACCGGCTATCAAGCCTTTGTTGAGAATGTCGCCGGCGGGCGTGCCCTGGTCCAGGGCGTCTTTGACCAGTTGCAGCAATCGGGCTTCATCGAGGTTCACCAGGGTCTCTTGGATTGCATTGAAATCTGTCATGGGCGTCTTCCTTTGCTTGGGTGTTGGCAAGTATACACTGCCGGGCCGTTTGGCAACGACCCTACAGCAAAATGTTGAACCTGGCTCTTATAGCCTGGTCTATGTCTGCAGGAATATACACTGGATTCGGGCTGGCCAGCAACTGGCGGGCTTTTTCCAGAGCCCGTTGCCGTATATCGAGACTGCCTTCCTCCTCCCACTTTTCCCGACTTTTACGGTCGGTCACGCCATTCCCGCCGAAGTATTCCGTCCGCAGGTGGGCCATGGTGTGCGGCGCCGTCATGAAATTTCCGCCGGGCCCCACTGCGTCGATCACTTCCAGGGCCAGGTGCTCCGCATCCACTTCGATGCCTTTTAAAACTTTGCAGCAGTTGCCGTTTATTTCGTCGTCGATAACGAATTGCTCATAAGCGATCGTCAGCATGGATTCCAGCATGCCGGCACTGTGGTGGATGTAATTGGAGCCGCCCATGGCCGCCAGCAGGGAGGTAAACGCCTTTTCGTAGCCGGCCTGGGCATCCGGTAATTTGGAATCGGAAAGTCCCGACGAGTTGTAATTAGGCACGCTTACATGATGGGCCAATTGATGGATGGCCGCATTCATCATACCGAATTCCACGGCCCCGCCCGAGTACCCCATGGTTTTGAGGTTTGCCAGGCCGGGAATGCCGCCGTAGAGCAGAGGCGCGCCGGGACTGGTCAACTGGCAGATGGTGATGCCCGCCAGTTGTTCCGCGTGCAGTTGGGCCAGTGTGCCGGCCATGGTCAGGGGGGCGGTTGATCCCGCCATCGGAGCGCTGGAAAGGGCCACCGGTATGCGGCTGCGGTTGGCCGCCTGCATAATCAGGGTTGAGTCCGTGCAGAGTTTCAGGGGACTGATGGCAAAGCAACTGATAATCGAGATAAACGGCCTTTCCTGGAGTTTGTCTTGACCGCCGGCGATCATGGCGGCCAAATCTAAGACATCCCGGAAGCCTTTTTCATCATTTACACCGGACATGACATGTTTGGATGTTGCTTTCAGGCAGGCGTAAAACCAGTTGACATTATAGTCTGCAACCCCGATATCAGTGGTCACGCAGGGTTTAACGAGAAAGTGGATGTTGTCCAGTTGATCCACCAGCCGGGATACGTCAAACAAATCTTTCAGGGTCGTGGCCCGGGCGACGCCTGTATCGGGATCCAGGATCTTCAGGGCAGCCCCCCGGTTCCCAGGTGCACCCTGTCCTCGCTCAGATGCAGGTCATGTTTGGGGTCCTGGCCGAAGAGTACGATTTTTTCAGGAGCTTTGGCTACCTGCTCCATAACCAGTTCCCGCGGGAATTGGATGATCTTCTGTTCCCGGTCCACGCGGGCGCCGCAGTCTGCCAGCATTTGAACCGTGTCTTCAAGCCCCTGCTCGTAGGTCATGCCGGTGGTATCCAGGATTCGTAAAGCCGCGGTATGCAAGGTGTCGATCTGTTCCGGAGAGAGGGGCTGATAATGGCCGCCCGGAAGACCCATTAACGTCATAGTATGCTCCTGGGTAGTGGGAATTTAGGAAGATTTCTCCTAATGACACTCTCCGGAATACCTGTCAAGCACAATGTAACAAGAGTTGTCAAAAAAGAATGTACGAGCGTAAAATGTGGCGAGGCTTGTTAGCTTTTGTTACCTCTCCCTTCCGGGTTGAGGTGCCAGGTAGCGCCCTCTGTTCGTATGATATGGTCCAGGATCGCATCTTTGGAAGCTGTCAGCTCTTGGCGTAAGGCCTCGCGGGCACCATGCACGTCGTGGGCTTTCAGCCTGGCGACCAGGCGCTGGTGGATTGCCGGCATCTCCCTACCGGAATGCACCATGATCATAAATCGAGCCAGGCGGTCTTGCAGGTGGCCAACCTGGCGGGCCAGTTCTTGATTGCGGGAAGCCCAGGCCACCAGGAAGTGAAAGTTGCGATTTTCCTCCGTGTACCTCCAGTAAGCCTCATCCGTGTCCGTTGTATAGCCCGCATGCACTTTTTCCAGCCGCCCAACTTCGCTGGAAGATATGTTGGCGGCCGCCAGTTCCACTGCGGCCAGTTCCAGAATGGCCCGCAGATCCAGCATGTCGGTGAGTTCTTTCAGCGTCACCCGGGTTACGTAATAGCCGGACCGCGGCTTGATGGTGAGCAGGCCCTCCTGACCGAGCATCAGCAGGGCATCCCGGATCGGCGTGACACTGGTCCCGAAATCGGCCTTCAGCTGCTCAATGGCCAAGCGTTCTCCGGGTTTCATCTGGCTGGTAATGATCGCGGTTCGAATCTGTCTGTAAATGGCGTGTTTGACGGCACTCTTTTTTGGAGGGGGCATGCAGCGCTCCTGGCAGCACTGTGGTCGCCTTGCGGCCGGCAGGCGGCCGCAAGGGTGCTAATGTTAAAAGTTGAGACATTGTACAGTAAAAATTTGACTTTTGAAAGGTATAAATGTATTAAAAACATATTTTGATATATCAGATGAGAAAATTATGATTTCGACGCATGAAAATAGCCTGAATAGTGCTCGCTACACCCGCATGGGTTCCCAGGAATGTAAAAAATTCACCTGGCAACCCTGGAGATTCTCGAAAGGACGGGGGTCGATGTGCACGACGAACAGGCCCGGGCCATTCTGCGGGACGGCGGAGCGCACTGCGACGGTATCCGGGTCCGGGTGCCGGAGCACATGGTGGCCGCAGCCCTGGCCACTGCGCCGGAACGCCTCACCCTCTACGACCGGAATAAAAGTGTCGCGCTGCGGGCTTGGGGGCACAACTCGTATTTTGGCGGCGGGTCGGACTGCCTGAACGTTCTGGACCATACAACCGGTCTTCGTAGGCGGCCGGTTCTGGAAGATGTGGTCCAGGCCGTCCGGGTCCAGGATGCCCTGGCGGAGATTGATTTCGTCATGTCGCTGCTCCTGCCCGGGGATGTTCACCAGAGTATCTATGATCGCTACCAGATGGAGGTGATGCTCAACCATACGACCAAGCCCATTGTCTTCGTGTCACCTGACTTCGAAGGCTGTAAGGCTGCCGTGGAAATGTGTGAAGCGGTAGCCGGCGGGGTACAGGCTTTCCGGCAATACCCGTTCGCCACTTGCTATATCAATGTGACATCCGGAATGGTAATCAATGCCGAAGCCCTGCAAAAATCCATCTACCTGGCTGAAAAGGGACTACCCCAGCTCTGGATTCCCCTGAATGCCGGCGGGGTCAATTCACCGGCCACCACCGCCGGCTGCATGGCATCGATGAATGCCGGCACCCTGCTGGGTGTGGTTCTGACCCAACTGATCAAGCCGGGGGCGCCTATCGCCGTACCGGGATGGAATGGCGGCCCTTATAACCTGCAGACCATGGTGGGAAATTATGTCCTGGCCGACGAGCAGGGTGTGGCCACCTCTATGGGACGTTACTACAACCTGCCGGTGTTCGGTCTCGGTGGTTCCACGGATGCCAAGGTGCTCGATCAGCAGTGCGGCATCGAGATGACTATCAGCCTGATGACTGCCTTGCTTCACGGGCCAACATTGTCCACGACGTTGGCTTCATGGATTCCGGGCTGCAGGGATCCCTGCAGTTAATGGTCATGGCCAACGAGACCATCGGTTTTCTGAGAGCCGCTACCCGGGGTGTGCCCGTAGACGCAGAAACTCTGGCTCTGGATGTGATTGATGAATTGGGT
>Ga0126327_10000030_pt1 | contig 55121 bp, 58 predicted proteins | sample InaspJWI30metaG_FD_101392 | JGI IMG/M metagenome (GOLD analysis project Ga0126327, IMG submission 101392) | Marine gutless worms symbiont microbial communities from Oahu, Hawaii - Inanidrilus sp. 1 OAHU.JWI-30 metaG | ecosystem: Host-associated > Annelida > Digestive system > Unclassified... | reverse complement strand
TGGCCTTCTTCAAAAAGCTGGACCAACACCTGCAGGAGAACAGCATCCTGGTGGCGGATGGGGGCGATTTTGTGGCCACCGCCGCCTATACCCTGCAGCCCCGCCAGCCACTGCAGTGGCTGGACCCGGGGGTTTTCGGAACACTGGGAGTCGGCGGGGGCTTTGCCCTGGGATCAAAAATCGTAAATCCTGCTTCGGAGGTTTGGATATTGTATGGCGATGGTTCGGCCGGGTACAGCCTGGCGGAACTGGATACGTTCGTACGGCATAAACTCCCGGTAATTGCCGTGGTGGGCAACGACGCCGGCTGGACCCAGATTGCCCGGGACCAAGTAGCGGTTTTGAAAGACGATGTGGGGACAGTGCTGCGCCATACGGATTACCACGTGGTGGCGGAAGGTTTCGGTGCGGCCGGCATCCTGGTAGAACGCGAAGATCAAATCGATGCGGCCCTGGAGCAGGCCCGTTCCCTGGCAAACGCAGGACGCCCGGTATTGTTGAACGTCATCATCGCACCGACTGATTTTCGAAAAGGATCCATCTCCGTCTGAACAGACCCCGGCTACGATTAGAGCGCCGGGCGGGTTGAAATGTGCAGCGGTTTCAATCTATAGGGATGCCGCCACGATCTGGTAGTGCAGGGTCAGGTGGAGGAGGCCGTCCGGCCTCCCCCGCAGGTGATCGATTTCAGGACGAACAGGCACAGTCACACGGTACCCGTTTCATGGCGCAAACGGACTCGTGTTCGCCCTTGCTGATACAGTCCAGATAAGCCTGGTTGCATTCGAACGAGCAGCTGAGGTCTCGGCTGCTGCCGGTGTTGTCTTTTTTCATGGTACCCTCCAGATATGCACTCTACCGGTGTGCGGGCCGGCAACCGGTTGGGTTGTATCCGTTGGACCGGCGCTGGCTTCACCGGGTTGTTTCATCTGGAAAGATAATCACCATCCGGGACTTCACAAGCTTGAACCCGCGGGGTCGTGAGCCCGATCCAAACCGCACTGGCAACACGTTATTTCTTGATTCCATCAGGATCAAAATGCAACGAAGCCATATCAAAATCTTCCAGTATGGCAGCAATTTCGTCTTCGGGAATTTCAGGCAGGGTCTGGCGATCCGGGCGTAAAGACTTCGCGTCGCGCAGATAGACATGTACAATGTTCGATGCGTTCCGGGCAGTGTTCCAGTGTACCAGTACCCGGATGCACATGGGCAGACCGTCGGGCACCTGCATTTCATGACCGCATAAAAGGGCGGCATCGTACCACCCCAGCTGCCGGGCCGCCAGGGCCGGATAGGTTGCGTTGAGGTCCACCGTGGTGGTGAAGTAGGCACTGGCCACATCTTCCGGCCGCATTTCATTGGCCTTGGTAATAATGTACATCATCTCGCGCGTTGCTTCCAGAATGGCTTCTTTGGTATTTTCAGTCACCGTGGTGGCCCCGCGCACACCTCGGCAGCGAATCTGAGGGGCCGATTGGCCTGCATTTGATTGAGAACTCATAACTGCTCCTGCTTAACGTTTAACTCAGGTCGATTTGGCTGGCACGATCCCCCTTCCAAAAGGTTTTACCAGTACCAGCAGCTGCGGCAACAAGGTCAGGGCCGCCACCAGCGCGATGAACATGGCCAGGCCGGTAAAAAGCCCGAAGTAGATGGTCGGCCAGAAATTGGAAAAGACCAGAATGGAAAAACCTATGATAATGGTAACCGAGGTATAGTACATCGCGTGCCCAATGGTACCGTGGCAACGATAGAGGGCCTGGTAATAATCCCCATCTTTCTTGATCTCTTCCTGAAAGCGGTAGATGTAGTGAATGGTATCATCGACAGCGATTCCGATACTGATCGCTGCAATGGTAATGGTCATCATGTCCAGGGGTATATTGAGCCAGCCCATCACCCCCAGGACCGCACCGGATGCGAACAGGTTCGGGAACAGGGCAATCAGAGCCAGCTGCAGCGACCGAAACAGCACCAGGAACATCACCAGCAGGGCCAGGGCCACAACTCCTATGGTTTTGATCTGGGAAGCAAACAGGCTTTGCAGCATGTTGTTATACAAAACCATGGCCCCGGCAATCTTTACCTGGTCGGGCTCCAGCTGCAGCTTGTGGATCAGGTCGTGCCGGACCTGCTTCAACAGGGCATCGCGTTTAAGCGTTTTCAATGAATCTTTGATACGCACCGAAAACCGGGCCTCGTTGGCCTCGAATGAAACGTAGGGTTTGATAATCAGATCTTTGTACTTGTCCGGAAGCTTGTTGTAAAAAACATTGGTTTCAAAGCTGTCCAGGGCCTCGCCTTTACGCAGGCTGCGGGCCAGTTTCAGCAAGGTTCCAAAAGAGAGGACCTTGCCGGTTTCCGGGAGACCATCGAGGTAGTCATGCACCTTCTCAATAGTCTCCAGGCGCTCATCGATGAACCAGTATTTGTCTTTCTGCTCCGCCACCTCCTCGTCGAGCAGCTCCATCAGATCGGCGTCTTCTTCGTCCTCCAGGTAAGCCTCATCCATGTCCTCGTCGGGTCCGGTTGAAAGGTCCGTATCCTCAAACTGTACAATGACATCCAACGGTGTTGTGCCGCCGAGCTTCTCATCGATGACCTTCATACCGCGGTAGATCTCAGTGGACTCCTTGAAATAGTCGATAAAGCTGTTTTCTACCACCAGCCGGAACAAGCCGGCAACTGCCAGTCCTGACAGGATCAGGGTGAAGACCATCACCCATCCGCCCCTGTTACGGGTAAAATCGGCCAGCAGGGTGATAAAAGCGAAGTTGAAGCGGCGGTTGCCGGATGGCGGGTTTTCTTTGGGCAGCAGGACGACGCAGGCCGGAAACAGGAAGAAGGTCAGGATCAGGGAAACCAGGATGCCGGCACTCATCATCCAGCCGAAATGAATAACCGGCTTGATATCGCAAAACAGCAGGGAGCTGAATCCGGCAATGGTTGTCAGGGCCGCATACAGGCAGGGAGTAAACTTGGCCCGAACCGTATCGGACACCAGGGTACGTTGGTCCGTGTCCGGATTTTCCCGCAGGTATTCACGGTAGCGAACAATCAGGTGGACCACGATGGCAAGGGTAATAATCAACTGCAATGATATGAAATTCGAGGAAATGACCGTCACTTCCCACCCAAAAGTGCCCAGGATGCCCATCATGGCGATAACCGATAGAAAGCAGCAGAGCATGGGCAGCACAACCCAGCGAACACGCCTGAAGATGAAGCCCAGCATGACTACCAGCAGCAAGAAAACGCCCAGACCGAACCCCTTGAGATCTGCCTTGATAAAGGAAATCATATCGTCGGCAATCATGCTGACCCCGCCCAGGTAGAGTTCAGCCCCATCGCGGTATCCATCCATGATGGCTCTGACTGCAGCAATATCCCGGTGTTGTATCACGTTCATGCGGTCCAGATGCGACCGGATCAGCTTGACGGTCTTTTTGAGTTCGTCCGCTTCATCCGGTGCCAACCCGTCACTGTCGCGCTTTTGCAGGTACCCGTTGCGCTTGTCGATCAACTGCCGGTAGATGTGGTCCCGCTTGAGATTGACCACCAGGGCAATGGTCTGCATGTCCCGGCTGACGAGCAGATCACGGTAGAAGGGACTGTCCCGGACCTCCACCCGGGCCAGTTTGCGGTCGGTTTTGGGTGATTCGAGGGTGCGAGCCCCTTCAGAAAGCTCGGCATAGGTCAGGGGCGGGCTTTCAAACAACGGTACATCGAGAATCGACAATACCGAGGAAACCCTTTCCAGTTTCTGCAGGTCTGCTTTGAGGCTGCGCAGGTTCTGCAACGTCGTTTCAGAAAAAAGATCCCCCTCTTTGGGCGCATAGGCCACGATGAGAAAGTCGTTGGTACCGTAGCGGGCGCTCACCTGGCGGGCGTAATGCAGATCCTGGTCATTTTCAAGCAGGAGCGTTTCCGCCGAGGCGTCAACTTTGAAATCACGGGCTTTGTATCCCAGCACCGTAATGACCACTATCAGGCCCAGTATGACCATTACCGGCCGATCGAGGACATATTTCTGGTACCACTGTGCAAACTGAGACATGCTGCATCACTTTCGAATTGGTAAGTAAAAGAGGATGTGATTCGGGGTTGGATACCAAACCGGCTGGCAAGAGTCAAATCGCGGACCATTTTTGATTGGTCCGACAGCGGCAATCAACGATACAGCTGTTTCTCGTACGGCACTGAAAGCGGCCTCGCCTCAGAGAGAAATAACACCTCTGGCGCTGTCTGTCTGTACGTGCAGGGGCTGCACCGCGTTTCCCCGGTGTTACGATCTATTCACTTTCTGTGTCACCCTCAGCCGTTCAGGTAGTAAAGCACGGCGGGCCAATGAACTGCGCCCAACGTCTATACAACTAATAAATCAAGGAATACGGCCCTGTTTCGCGGAATAGCATTTTCGCTCAATGAATCCATTGGTCCGCTGATCGAAAACCGCATCCTGCTCATGAATCACCCGAGCGCCACCCTCCCAGGCACCACAGGCCCAGACTGCCGTATCACCCAGATTGAATTTGTGGCCACAGGCCGGGCAGCCATTGCTGTTGAGGGTGTTCAGTTTTTCAAGATCTATGATAAAGGTTTTTCTTTTACGTCCACTTGGCATATTACGCACCTCCCTTGGCCGCAAGCCTGTCCAGGCCGGACAAGTGCCTCTACTGCCCGGCCACGTGACTTCCCGCGCATCAGGATACCATGGCGTATCCGGCAGATTTCCATGCTTCTACACCGCCTCCGAGAACCTTGACGTTGGTGAAGCCTTCATTGGTATAATTTTCCGCCTGACCGGCGGCACTGGCTTCCCCATTTCAGGCACAGTAGAAGAAAATTTCCTGGTTTTTATCAAGACCGGTTGCTTTCGTTTTGAATTCCGCCATGGAAACGGCTCCCGCGAGGTGGACGCCGCGGAATTTTTCATCATCGTCATAGGCACACACCAGAAGGGCACCGCCATCGGTTACTTTACGGTAAACTTCGTCTACCGCGACACGTTCGGGTCCACTCATTTCGAACCTCCTTATATAAGAAAGCGCATACGTATTGATGTCCAGTTGGTTTCAGTCAGGTACGGTTATGCTACGCTGGCCGGATGCATTCTTGCGGCAACCCGAATTTCGAATTGCCCATGGGCAGATCAAAGTTTAACATGTGTTAACCGCACCGTGATGACACAAGTTATAGCCGGTACCGGGGCCTGTCAATCCAAGCCAGAGTAGCCCCGGAGAGACCCGGCCGGATGGCTGGCCTTCGGCCTTGAAGAAACTCTGATCAGGTAAAATTACGGATCATGCTGTCCTGGGGCACATAGGTGCGAAACTTTTTCCCAGCCCTGCGGGCCAGAAAACCCGGAACGGCAATCCCGGAATCATATTCAGCATAATCGACAAATGTTCTCCCATCGATGCGGACCTTCATCCCGCTTTGAGGTTCTTTCAGCGGAACCACCGCAAATGTTTTTCGATACCGCGCCTCAAGCTCAGGGTAGCCGAGCTCTGCAGCTCGCTGACCAATGCTGATCTCAACATAGTGTCGGGACCCCTTAAGAATCTTCGCCTTGTATTTAGTGCCTATATCTTCAATGACGCTTTTTAAATTATCGCTCATACGAGTACACTCCTTGGTTCCTCGCAATTATTACGAGGTAAATGGTGTTCAAGTTCGTCGCCCGCCTGCCGGGACCGGATCATCACTCGATGATATTTAGATTGCCCGCATAACGCTCAACGGTTGACGCTTCGACACAGGACTCCATGGCGCTTGGCCGGCCGGCATCGGGTTGCAGGCCGATCGGGCAATAGTAAACCTCGCCGGAATCGTCGGTGATACGTTTTAATGTCTCATTGGCTGCTTTCATTTTAACCTCCCCGTCGACCGAGGCTTGATTCTTTCCGGCCGCATCAGTCCCGGTCGAAGCTGCTATGCGGCCCTGGTGATATTGCTCATCGTCTGATGAAAAATTAGGAATGATAACGTTCAAGGCAATACGAGATGACTGACAGCGGGATGAGGGGTTAAAACTATCAATCGGGGAGCCGAGCGCAAAGGATCAGTTGCCGAACAAAGGGCCTTCAGGACCCAGATGACAGGAATAGCAGCCGAACCCCTTGCGGGTTACGATACTGAAGGGCTTCAGGCCCAGGGCCTCAGTCATTTCAGGCACCAGTTGATCCAGTTTTAGACGTGTGGTCTGAGGGTGTTTCGTAAACTCCGGCCCCAGCAGGAGATCACCGCTGAGCCTTGGCAGATGGGATGTGGGCATGGCAAAAATGCCTATCCGGGCGCCTTGTCCATGGCACAGGCTGCAGTTGACCTTGGCATAACGCTCCGGCCGCCAGCCCTTGAAAATCACGGCTGCCCGGGGCAGCACCTCTTTTTCCATGTGCGCCTTGCGCTGCTCGAAAGACATCTCCGGCCAGGTCAGGAGTTTGCCATTCGCTCCCGGTGGCCCGACTCGCTTTGGATAACAGCCGGGACACATCGCAGCCAGAATAAGCACCAAAATAATTAAGGCGGATACTCGCATGGTGTAAACGCTTTTCTCCAAATGCATAACTGTGCATTCATTAGCCGCTTCCGGCAAGGCCTCTAGTCCGGCACTCGCTCACAGGCCGGACTGATGCGCGGTGTAAACCGGACCGGGCCGTCGGTAATGGGTCGTCCGATGCTGCCGGCAATGGCCTTCAACATGCCGTAAAAAACCCACTCGTGAAAGGGAAAGAGCACATACCAATATAATATACCGAACAGACCGCGCGGTAAAAACCTTGAGAGCAGGCGCACTTCGCACCGCCCGGCACCGGTTGGGGTCACCTGTATATCCAGCAAGGCTTCGCCGGGTGTTTTCATCTCAGCCAGCAGGGCAAGACGCTGATTGGGGACCATTTCCAATACCCGCCAGAAATCCAGCGCATCTCCGGCCGCCAGCTTTTCGGGATGGCGTCGGCCGCGTCGCAAACCAACTCCGCCTGCCAGGCGGTCGAGCACCCCCCGCAGGCGCCATAGAAAATTGGCATGATACCATCCCGTACGGCCGCCGATTTTTTGAATGGGCAGCCAGGCCTGTTCGGCGGCAGCATCCAGTTCCACCCGGTATCCACATTGCATGATGGTGCCGCCGGCCCATTGGGCGTCACCACAGCGGGCCCATTCCGGGGCCGCCATGTCGCCGGCATCCATCCAGCAGGTGTCCACCTGCTGCTGGGCCAGTCGCTCCAGAGCCAGTCGAATCGCCTCCGCGCAGGTAAGCAGCTTCTGGGGAATCAAATCTTGAATTCGGTTCTCGGTACACACGGCTTCGCTGGTCAACCCCTCGGCCAAAGGCATGGCAATCGCCGCAGGTACCGGGGTGATAAAATGAATCCAGTAGGCGCTAAGTTTGGGGGTCAGGACCGGCACGGGCAATATCAGGCGCCGCCGCAGGCCGGCTTCCCGTGCATACAGGTGCAGCAAATCCTGGTAGGTCATGATTTCGGGGCCGCCGATATCGAACGTCTTTCCCAGGGTTGCCGGTTGTTCGAGGCAGCCGACCAGGTACCGGAGAACATTACGGATGGCAATGGGCTGGTTTCGCGAACGCAGCCAGCGTGGTGTAATCATGACCGGCAGGCGATCCACCAGGTAACGCAGAATCTCGAAAGAAGCACTGCCCGACCCCAGTATCACCGGTGTGCGCAGGTGGGTGGTCGGCACCGGCCCCGCCTGCAGGATATCACCTACCTCCAGACGGGAACGCAGGTGCTTGCTGGCCGGGTCCTGGCTTTCCGCCAGCCCGCCCAGATAGATAATGCGTGCCAGACCAGCTTGCGCAGCCGCGGACACCATGTTGCGGGCAGCGTGCCGGTCGGCTTCGGCAAATTTGCCCTTGCCGGACAGCATGGAGTGCACAAGATAATAGGATGCACGGCAGCCTTCGGCGGCCCGGGTCAGGGCCGCCAGGTCCATCACATCGCCGGCCGTGAGCTCGACACTGGAATGTCCCGCCCAGCTGCGCCCGGCCAGCTTTTCAAGCGACCGGCCCAGGGCCCGCACCCGGTAACCGGCATTGAGCAATTTGGGAACCAGGCGCCCGCCTACATACCCGGTGGCGCCGACCACCAGGATGGGGGCTGCCTTTTGCGGGTTTCCCGGCTTAACGTCGGTAGGATCGGAAGTCATTTTAAAAGCTGCTCCTAAGCTTTAGATCCAGCGGGTGCGGGTTCAGGTAAGTCTGCTGCTTCAGGTACGGCTGATCGTATTTCCGAACATAATGGTTGGCCAGGGTCATGGGAACAACCAGGGGCACATCCTCCCGCCGGTACGCGTCGATAACAGCCAGCATCTCCTGCTTCTCATCTGCCGTAAGCTGTTTTTTGAAGTACCCCAGGATGTGCTGCAGGACGTTGCTGTTCTTTTTGATAGTGGCCTTCAGGCGCAAACTCTCCAGCAGCAGCGTCTCATAGCGGGCGTAAACTGGCGCGGCAGCTGGGATTTTCCGGCAGCCACCAGCTTGCCCATTTCACGGTAATGCTTCTGGCTGTGAGACATGATGAGCAGTTTCTGCCGGGTATGAAACGCAACCAGGCGCCCGACGGTTTTGCACTGGGAAAGCACTTCCCGCCAGCGTCGCAGGGTGAATACCTGCTCGATAAAATTGGCCCGCAGTCCGGGATCATGGAGCATGCCGTCGTCTATTACGGGCAGATTGGAAAAGCGCTCAATAAACATGCGGGCAAATATGCCGACCCCATTGTAAAAGATCTGTTCGCGAGTCGCAAAAACCTTCAACTTGCGCATGCCGCTGCTGGGCGACTTGGTTTTAAAGATATAGCCGCATAGATCTTCGCTTTCCAATTCCTTCAAACGCTTCTTGGCCCAGCGCTGCATCTGTGCGGTTTTGTCTTCGCCTGTCTTGGTCGTTACCAGTCGGGGGGCGGCCGGATCCCCGGCCAGGTGCATGGTATCGCGCGGGATCCCCAAACCGCACTCGGATTCGGGGCAGACCGGCACAAAGTCGATGTGCTGCCCTAGGGTGTGGACAATGAACCGATCGAGTTTATGCCCGCCGTTCCAGCGGACCGGGTTGCCCAGCAGGCAGCTGGCAATACCCAATTTTATATTTTCCATTGTACCCCCTTGTTGTGCGATCATCATTATTTATCAAGTTGGCTGTCTATACGTAGGGCTGGGCGAGGCATCGGTTCAAGCCTTTCCATATATAGCATGTTTGCTGATATTTTACATTTTGTTACAACTTTTCTCTCGACGAACCCAAAAGACCGGTGTAGTAGACGCATTAAAAGCAACCGCTATAAACTATCTCAAAAAAGAATTTAATACTTGGAGCCCCCATGACAACCCGACTTCTCATCCGGTCCACATTTCTGATGGTCCTTGTCAGCGTTCTGGCAGTCCTGCCCACCGAGGCTGCAGAGCAAGCCAAAAGATCCGGTCAACCACCGGCACATACACGCTATACCCTTTCCTACACCCCGCTTTACCAGGTGAAAGCGGACCTGGACATAGGCGGTAGTTTCGATGTCCAGCGCCACTTTTTGCGTTTCAATGCGAACCGCCTGATCAATCGACATTGGATGGTGGGCCTGGGCCTGCGGTTCGATTACGAATATTGGGATTTTTCCGATGTGCGTTCAGTGGCAGGGGTTGACCTGTGGGACGAGATATACCGACCGGGTTTGAGTGTGCCTGTTTTTTACATGCCCGGCAAACAGTGGCGCCTTGGGCTTATCCCTTCCGTCGAAATGGCTGGCGCAACCGGTGCTGAAGCCGGTGAATCCCTGTCCTAATGGTACGGCCGCAATGGCGGCCTATGCTATAAAACCCAACCTGACGCTGGGGCTCGGCGCCGGTGTATTCGAGCGCCTCGGGCAGACCGAAGGCTATCTATTCCCGGTTGTAGACTGGCAAATCAGTGAAAAGCTGCAGCTCACCAATCCCTTCGAAGCCGGTCCTGTCGGCCCGGCAGGCCTCGAATTGACCTACCACCCCAGCGAAAACTGGGAAATGGGGATTGGCGGCGCCTACCGCTCCTATCGCTTCCGTCTGGATGACAGCAGCACAGTGGCCGACGGTATCGGCCAGGTTGATTTCTGGGCGCCATTTGGCCGAATCGGCCGGCGGCTGAACAAACATCTGCAATTGGAACTTACCGGCGGGGCCACGCTTGATGGCAAGATCATCATCGAGGACCACAATGCCCGTCATATCGGCGAAACCGACTATGAAACAGCCCCGTTTTTCGGCCTGACCCTGCAGGGCAATTTCTGATCGCGGCCATCCAATACCTCGATAGGCCAATCTATCATTTCAAGCGGGTCAATCAGGGCCATCTGATCTGGATCCCGCATGCAGTTCCAGACAAACGGTTCGTAAACCAGCCCGGGAGTGGGGCGGCCGAACGAAAGATGCAGGTGGGGCCAAATATTTGCTTTGGATTGGCTGGTGTCGGCAATCGTCGCGATGATGTCTCCTGCCCCGACCGTAACCCCGGGTTGGATATGCGGTTCCGGTTTGGTATGGGCATAAACGGAAAGAAGTTTCGCATTATTTTCCAGCACACCGTCATGCTCGATTATAACGGCCTGCCCCAAGAAATCATTGAACAGGGACCTTACAATGCCTGTATGCATCACCGGGATACGGGCCCCGGCACCTAACTGCACTATTTCCCCGGCCGTGTCTTGAGACAGGCACAGATCGAGGCCTTCATGCGGGAAATCACGTTGACCGAAATCACCCCACCATTTGTCCGGAGAATTAAACAGCATACCTCGACAGAACGCCCAGCTCCTGAATTCATGTGGATCGAGACCGTTGGCCGCGATAAGCATCTTTGTATATTGAGCCCGCATGGCGCAGATTATATCGCCGATTCAGATCGGGCACAAGCCCCCAGCAGTCAAGTGTCCGTAAAACTGGCATGCACAGGTCCGGTTTCCAACGTTGGCACGCCTCGCGGCAACGGGGATACGGACAACCGGCAACGGCTGCGGTGCGCCGTTTGAATCGTAGCGCCCCTGGTGGGAAGTCTTGGCTCGGGTGCAGTATATCGAATGGATTGTGTCGATTACCCTCCCCGCAAGTTGACATTTTGAGAGGTATTCGCTATTTCAATTCCTAGCGTCGGCATAGTATGAGCGGTACCTCCCGGATCGTGTTTCAAACTGCTGATTGCCGCCTCTTTAGGTCGACACGCACCAGCTAAAAACAACTCTTTCATATCCAGACCCAGCACAACCTGTTCATCCGTAAGCAAGGAAGGCCAGAACCCATGCGGAAATTTGACAATGCCCGCGCAGAGTGGTTTCAGGATCCGCCTTACAACCTGGTGGATCTCTATGAGGAGGGCCTCGCCAAGTTCGCCGACCGGCCCTGCCTCGGGGTGAAAAACCACCGCACCGGCGAATATGAATGGGTTACCCACGGCCAGATTGCCGAACGGGTGGCCCATCTGCGCGGAGGACTGGCCCGGATCGGGATAGGCAAGGGAGATGTGGTCGGCATCATCATGAACAATTCTGTGGAGTATCCGGTAGTGGCCCATGCCGCCTACAGCCGGGGCGCCTGGTTCATCCCGATGTATGAAAAGGAGCTTTTAGCGACCTGGAAATACATCATCCGGGACAGCGGCATGAAACTCGTGTTCGCGGCCAATGCCTTCATCCACGACCAGCTCAACGCTGTTAGGGACGAGCTGCCTGCATTGGACAAAATTGCAGTCATCCGGGGCCAGGGCGATCTTACCCTTTCCGGACTGGAAGCGCTGGGCAAGGAACATCCCGTGGCCGCCGTCAAGCCCGGTCGGGACGATATCGCCGGCCTGATCTATACCTCCGGTACCACTGGTGAGCCCAAAGGTGTCCTGCTCAGCCATGGAAACTACAGCGCCATGCTGAAAATCATCCGGGACAGCTTTGCTCCGCTCGACGAGCATAGCGTCTCTTTTTCCATCCTGCCCTGGGGTCACATTTTCGGGCAGGTGGGCGAGCTCTATCATGGCGCCGTGTGCGGGGGCAGTACCGGCCTGTTGGACAGCCTGGACACCCTCGTGGAAGACATTCAAAAGGTGCGTCCAACCGCCCTGGTTGCCGTCCCGCGCGTTTTCAACACTATTTATGCCGGTTTGCACGCGAAAATTGAGGCCAAAGGCGGCCTGGCCAAAATACTATTCAACCAGGCCAAAAAGGCGGCGGCCCGGAAAAGAGCCACTGGCCAGGCAGGCCTCATGTTCAAGATCCTGGACAAACTGGTCTTTGCAAAGATCCGGGCCACATTCGGCGGTCGTTTGAAAATGGCCCTGACCGGCGGTGCGGTGATGAACGAAGAGATCAAGCTCTTTTTTGAAGATGTCGGCATCACGACCTATGACTGCTACGGCATGACCGAGTCATCCATCGCGCTGACATTCAACGGCCCGGTTCATGGCAACCGCATGGGGTCCGTGGGCAGACCGGGAAAACATATCCGGATCGAAATCGATAGAACCTGCACGGGTGCGGACAGCCGCGATGGAGAAATCATCGCCTTCGGGCCGAACATCATGCAGGGCTATCATAACAAACCGGAACAGACCGAAGCAGTGATGACCGCCGAAGGTGGTTTCCGCACGGGCGACCGCGGATGGCTTGATGCAGAAGGTTTTCTACACATTACGGGCCGTTTCAAAGAGGAATACAAACTCTCGAACGGTAAATATGTCCACCCCGCAGCCATTGAGGAGGATATGAAACTCTGCCGTTTCGTGGCCGGTGCTCTCCTATACGGCGCCAGCCGGGACTACAACGTAGCACTGGTGGTCCCGGATATGACCTTTTTGAAACCAGTGACCGCTGAAAAGGGTTTGTCTGACGAAGACCCCGGCGCTTTGCTTCAGCAAGCGGCCGTTACAGAATTCCTGGATAGAGAGATAACGACACATTTACGCCAGACTTACGGAGGGTATGAAATTCCGCAGAAGTTCCTGTATACGCCCGAACCTTTTACACTTGAAAATGGTCTGTTGACGCAAACCCTCAAACTTAAACGCGCGAACGTTTTGAAAAAATACGGAAAGGCACTGGAAGCACTCTATGATGAGAACCAATTCTAAAAGGTGCCACCCTGTAGTAGGTTTTTCTTGACAGAGCCGACAATATAGTTTAACTGTCTGAAATCACAATACAAAAAACGAGGAGGAGGCTGGTTATGACGAGAAGAATGGCAGCAGTAATGGCAATGTTATTAGTGGTTTCGCTGTTGATCCCGGGGGCCGCCGCCGCCAAGGTATTTAAAGTTGGGGTGACCACCATTGTTTCCCATCCAGCTCTGGAGGCGGATCAAAAGGGTTTTGAGAAAGCCCTGCAGGATGCGGGTGTCCAGGTAGAATATGATTACCAGAATGCCCAGGGCGAGATGTGCAATGCCCAGGCGATCGCCCAGAAATTTGCCGCCGACAAGGTTGACCTGGTACACGCCATCGCTACCCCTACGGCTCAGGCAGCCTGCAAGGTGATCAAGGACATCCCCGTGATCTATTCGTCGGTTACGGACCCGGTAGATGCCGGGTTGGTGAAAACCATGGATGCGGCCGGCGGCAATGTCACCGGGGTTTCCGACGCCTGGCCAATCCAGCGCCAGATTGACCTGTATACCCAAATTGTCCCCGCAGCTAAAAAATGGGGCACGATTTATAATGCCGGTGACGCAAATTCTGTCCAGAGCATCAACTGGACGCGGGCCGCGGTCAAAAAGCATGGCATGGAACTGATAGAAGTCACCATCTCCAACTCGGCCGAAGTCTACACAGCGGCCCAGTCTCTCGTCGGCCGTGTGGATGCGATTTACATTACCTCGGACAACATGGTCGCTTCGGCTCTGGGTTCCGTGACCAAAGTGTGCAATGCCAACCGCATCCCGTTTTTCGTGGGCAACACCGACCAGGTTCCCCTGGGAGCCATTGCAGCCCTGGGTTTCAACTACTTCGAGGTGGGCTATACCGCAGGTAAAAAGGCCGCCATGGTGCTGAAAGGCAAAAGCCCCGGAACCATTCCCAGCGGTCTGGCTGAAAATCTGGTCTTGCATCTGAGTGTTAAAAACGCTAAAAAACAAGGCGTTAAAATCAAGCAGAGTATTGTCAACCGGGCGGACAAGCTGATCAAGTAAGAACAACCCGGTAAAGGATTGACAGGGCGGGCAGACTTGTTTCTACCCGCCCTGTTGCATGGTAAAACGCTTGCGGCTGTTTTCAAAACAGCATGTCTCTTAAAAGACTGTTATGATTCTGAGCATTCTCCCGATCAGTCTGCAGCAGGGCCTGGCCTACGCATTGGTTGCCCTGGGTATCGCCCTTGCCTTCAGGGTTCTGGCTTTTCCCGACCTGACCGTAGACGGCAGCTTTCCATTGGGCGGCGCGGTCGCCGCCCGACTTATCTTCGAAGGGGTCGATCCCACCCTGTCCGTCCTGGCAGCCGTGACGGCCGGATTCCTGGCGGGGGCGCTCACCGGTCTGCTCAACACGCGGCTGAAAATCAACAGCCTTTTGGCCGGGATCCTCATGATGACTATTTTGTACTCCGTCAATTTGCGCATCATGGGCCGTGCCAACATACAACTGCTGGATCGCCCCACCATTTTTACCTTTATGGAAAATATGGACGTGGTGCGCTATGTCCCGGTGATCACCTTCTTCCTGCTGGTGACCCTGGCGGTCAAGTTCCTCCTGGATCTTTTCCTGCACACGGAATATGGCATGGCCCTGCGGGCCACCGGCAACAATGAAGACATGATCCGTTCGCTGGGCGTCAATACGGATAACGCCACTGTATTTGGACTCGGGCTTTCCAACGCTCTGGTCGCGCTTTCCGGGGCTCTGATCGCCCAGGACCAGGGCTTTTCCGACGTGGGCATGGGCATCGGGATGATTGTGGCCGGCCTGGCATCGATCATTATCGGTGAGGCCATGCTCAAACCCAAGACGGTATTTCGTCTCACCCTCGCAGCCGTGATAGGATCGCTTTTATACCGGTTTATCATCTCCCTGGGCCTGCGTCTGGGACTGGCTCCGACAGACCTGAAAATGGCCACCGGGTTTATGGTCATTATCGCATTGGGCATCCCGGCCTTTAAAAAGAGCCGGGAAGGCAAGATCCACCTGAGAGGGGTATAACCATGACCGCCAAGATGATGTCCTTACAGGGCGTGGTTAAAATTTTCAATGCGGGCACCCAGGACGAGAAACGGGCCCTCGACGGGATCGATCTGGAGGTAACCGCCGGCGACTTTATCACCATCATCGGCTCCAACGGGGCCGGTAAATCCACGCTTCTAAACGTCATAGCCGGCACCCATGCTCCCGATGAAGGCCGGGTGATCATTGACGGTGCCGACCTGACCCGGGCTCCGGATTACAAGATGGCCAGATATATCTCCCGGGTTTTCCAGAGTCCCACCATGGGCACTGCCGGGGATATGACCATCGAGGAAAAACTCTGCATGGCCCAACTGCGGGGCCAAACCCGGGGCTTGAGATGGGGCGTTACCCACAAACGCCGCCGGCATTACCGAGAACTTTTGGGAGTACTGGATCTGGGGCTTGAGGATCGGCTTAAACAATCCGTGGGACTGCTTTCCGGAGGACAACGCCATCCTTGACCCTGCTGATGGCCACGCTGACCCTCCCCAAACTGCTTTTACTCGATGAACATACCGCGGCCCTGGATCCACGCACTGCTGAAAAAGTCATCACCCTGACCAATCAGATGGTGAAAGAGAATAATATCACTACTTTGATGGTAACCCATAACATGAGTCAGGCGCTGCAATACGGCAACCGTATGATCATGCTCCACCAGGGCGGCATCCAGCTCGATGTGCAGGGAGAAGAAAAGCAGAATCTCACCATCCAGGAGGTCATCAATCAGTTTGGCACCACATTGAAAGATGAAACCCTGTTGGCCTGTCGCCCGGAGATACCTTAGAAACGGTTTTAAAACCGCCCCTCACACTCATTTTCTGTTACCTATTTTTTTCAGCAATTCTGTCTCTGTTATGTTTTTTTGTTTTCCTTTATAATGGGGACACCAACTACAACAGAGAGGACGGCTATGATTGCCTGTCAGCGTCACCTATTTGAATTGCCCGATGACGTGGCTTATTTCAATTGTGCTTACACGGCACCGCTCATGCGTTCAGCCGCGGCTGCCGGCCATCGGGCCATCGAAGAAAAGAACACGCCCTGGCGTATTACACCCGGTGATTTTTTCGAAACCGGCGAGGAAAACCGAACCCTGTTCAGTCGGCTGGTGGACGGCGACCCGGATCAGGTGGCGATTATACCGGCCGTTTCCTATGGTATTGCCCTGGCGGCAAAAAACATACCGGTTGCCCCGGGACAGACCATCCTGGTTCTGCAGGATCAATTTCCCTCCAATGTATACCCCTGGCACCAGATGGCCGCCGAGAAAGAGGCTGCCGTTATCACCGTTCCCCGGCCGGTGGACCGGGATTGGACTGCAGCCGTCCTGGCGGCAATTGATGAGAACGTCGCTATAGCCGCCCTGCCCAACTGCCACTGGACGGACGGGACCGTGCTGGACCTGGTCCGCATCGGAGAAAAATGCCGGGACCAGGGCAGCGCCCTGGTGATCGACGCGATCCAGTCTCTGGGTGCCCTGCCCTTTTCCGTCCGGGATGTTCAGCCTGATTTTTTGGCCGCCGGCGCCCACAAGTGGCTGCTGGGCGCCTACGGGTATGGGTTCTGCTATGTAAACGAAAAATGGCTGGACGGTCGGCCGCTGGAGGAGAACTGGCTCAACCGGGAAGCATCCGAGGATTTTTCACGACTGGTTGACTACCGCAACAACTACCAGCCCGGCGCCAGACGATTTGATATGGGCGGCGGCAGCAGCTTCTTTTTGGCGCCGGTGGTAAAAGCCGCACTAACTCAGATCCTGGCCTGGGGGGTTACCGGCATCGCGGCAACCCTGCAGGTAATGACCGGCCAAATCGCGGATCGTGCGCAGAATCTGGGATTTCAGGTGGCACCGCAGAAGTTGCGGGCGCCTCACATGCTGGGCCTGTATATGCCTGCGGGCCTGCCGGACGATTTGTCCGCGCGCTTCGCAGCCAGGAAAGTATATGCCAGTGTACGGGGAGACGCCATCCGGGTTGCCCCGCACCTCTACAACACCCCCGCGGATATCGACCGGTTGTTTGCTGTACTTGAAGAGGCCATGGCCTAAACGCTTTCCCTGCTAGTGTGCAAAAACCGGCACCCTTTCGAACAGCACCTGTCTTTCCAGCAATGCCCGTTGACAAGCCTGTCGCCTTGTCTTAAATTTCAATATCGAACATCGATATCGAAAATAGATAATGGAATAGAGCGAAAATGAAAGCGAAAATACTCCAGCGCCTTTACCACGGTTTTGTTCAGCTGCACATCCTGCACCACGCCAAAAAGGAGCCCGTTTATGGCGTCTGGATGATGGCGGAGTTGAAAACGCACGGCTATGAGGTTAGCCCGGGTACGCTCTACCCCCTGCTGGGCGATATGACGGCTTCCGGCCTGCTTGCGAAATCAGAAAAAAACGTCAATGGCAAGATTCGGAAATATTATGCCATCACACCGCTTGGAGTCGACGTCTTCAAAGCGGCCGGGCAAAAAGCAGCCGAACTTTTTCACGAGATCGAGGAAACCTAAACATGATCCGGTATCACGATATCCATCTTGAATATGCCGGCAAGCGTATCTTCTCCGGATTCAGCCTGGAAGTAGCCGAAAACGAAAAACTGCTCTTCTCCGGTCCCTCGGGCTGCGGGAAAACCTCGTTGTTTAAAATCCTATTGGGATTCACCCGCCTCACGGCCGGCAAGGTGGTGTACAATGAACATGCAGTAACCGCGCGGAATATCAGGGCCGTACGCCGCAATCTTTTCTATTTGAGTCAGGATATAGATTTCAGAAACGCGCCGGTGAAAGACGTGTTGGATGAAATCTTCAGCTATGAGCCCAACCGGGGCCTGGTCCCCCTGCCGGCCCACCGGGATCATCTCATGCAGATGCTTGATCTGGGCGAGGATATCCTGCACCAGGACATGCAGAAGCTTTCCGGGGGCGAGCGGCAGCGGTTGGGCCTGCTGGTCTGTTTTTTGCTCAACCGCCCGGTCTGGCTCCTGGACGAGCCAACCTCATCCCTGGATGAAAAGCTGCGCAGGCGGGTCGTAGACTATGTCATGTCAACGGGGAAAACCGTCCTGATCATTTCACACTACGACATCTGGCGGCGGAATGAATACCTGAAAGAAGTGAGGTGGACTTGATGTGTGCCCAGGATATTGACTTTATCTCGCTTGCCCTGCTCTTTGTGTTCCTCATACCGGTCCTGTGGCTGAGCGGCAGATTCAGACTGGCGTTGAACCGGACTATCCTTTGGGCAACCCTCCGCATGACGATCCAGTTAAGCCTGGTGGGCCTCTACCTGAAGTATCTGTTTAAATTCAATCTGGCCTGGGTGAACGGGCTCTATATTCTGATCATGATTGCGGTGGCGTCATACACCGTTTTAAAAAGCAGCCGTTTGAACATCACCAAACTCTTTGGCCCCGTCTTTATATCGATCCTGGTCCCGGTAAGCACCATCCTGCTGTTCATCAATGCGTTTGTCATCCGAATCGACTACCTCTTCGACGCAAAATACATGATTCCGATCTGCGGCATGCTGCTGGGCAACAGCATGCGCAACAATATAATCGGCTTGAGCAACTTTTACAACGGCTTGAAAGAGAGTGAAAAAACCTATCAATACACGATCGCCCTGGGAGCCACCCGGATGCAGGCGCTCAGCCCTTATTTTCAAGCCAGTATCGTTGCCGCTATCGATCCGATTCTGGCCTCCATGGCGACCATCGGCATTGTTTCGCTGCCGGGCATGATGACCGGGCAAATTCTGGGTGGATCCATTCCCATGGTCGCCATTAAGTACCAGATCGTCATCATGCTGGGAATATTCTACACCCAGTTTTTCAGCGTCTGCCTGTCATTGCTGTTATCGATCAGGCTGGGATTCGATAAATTCGATGTGCTGCGGAAAGAATTGCTCGTTTGAAACCTTTCCAGAAGGCATTTGAGATGGGTTCTAATATGCGGGGTTTACTTCCCCGGCCGGACTCACCTGATACTCCACGCCATTGATCTCAATAAAACGGTCATCATCGAGATCCACCGGCCGCAGGTTCTCGATGATTTCGTCGATATCCCACTCCGTGCAGTGGATCATGACGGTTGACTTGGTAATGGCGATAAAAGGCTGCGGAAACGCTTCGATCATGCTGTCATAGGGCCCACTGAAACCAAAATCGTCTTCCCACCAGAACCAGTGCTTGAACTTGTAGATCATATCCGACCCGACTCCAAATTCACCGCTGTCCCAATCCTGGCGATAAACATTTTCACCGTCCTCACGCACGACGTCCTTGAAAATTTCGATACAAGCTTCGTGGTCTAGCTCATCCATGGCACCCTCCGTCGGAAGCGTCTGCAGATCGATTGTGGACTGCCCCGCTAAAATGGCATCGCTTCTGATTTGAGTATACCCGAGTTACAATTTTGTCAATATTTTTGGGTTATTTAGGTGCTTGAAAAGAGTGGGACCCTGGTGTAATTTCACGCCTGCATTGTTCTTCCCGGGAAACGGAAACTCAAGGAGAAGTGGCCACCACCCCGGTAGCCAAAGGGGCCTTATCTGCTGCTGCGGGAATTTTCCGGTCATTGCCATGCCATTTAGAAAAGATCCGGGAGCATGCTCAGATTCAAGACCGGAGAGCGCCGGATCGGCCAGGGCGATGAACGTAAAGGTGTGGTTGTGATGGTAGACCGGGCCGTCAGCGAGATGTGCAGCCCCCGGGGTGGCGGCCGTGTTCTATCCACAAGAATTCAGCCTGAAGGAAAGTCTGAAAGCCCTCGACCTTCAGTCTTATACCTTAAGCCTTCATGCTATCTTTCAGGCACCACCGCATACATGATCCGAAACGAACTCGTGCTGCGGCCGAGCAGTTTACCGTTGCTCATTGTCAGGTAGCGCTCTTCGAGTGCTTCCCGATCCAGGTCGGAGAGTACCTGCAAGCCGCGTTCTTCGACCCACTGTATTTCCTCCCCTTCCGGTATGCCGAAGACAAAGGGCTCACCACGGTATTTTACCCAGAACGACAGGCGGCGGGTATCCGGATACTTCTTCCAGTTGCCGTGGATAGCCCCGAGAGACATGTAGTCAAACACCACCGAACTGCCCGCTGCGGACTGGTCACGGATGAACTGCAAGGTTGCCTCTACCGCCTCGGCGGAAATGTAATAGGTTACCCCTTCCCAGATAAACAAGGTTTTGAGACTGGGGTCATATCCGGCTTTGGCCAATTCATCGGGAATATTCTGGGTAATGAAGTCAATCGGTACATATGCCACGTAATCCGGTATTTCGCCCAGAATGGCTTTCACACGCCTTTTTTTCTCGGTTACCATCCAGGGCAGCTCGATTTCAAAAAACCGGACTGCCGGCATTGCTTTGTGGTACCGGTAGGCCCGGCTGTCATATCCCGCACCCAGGTTGACCATCTGCTTTATCCCGTTTTTGCCTGCCGCTTCCAGGATTTCGTCCATGTGTTTCGTACGGGCGTTTACGTAGTAGCAGATGGACTGACGAAACGTGCTGATCACCTCCATAGCTATCTCAAAATCTTTGGAATAGAGCGAGTAGTGCCAGTAATCCGGGTGGACCATTTGTTTGGCCATATAGTCGTTGTTGCGGATCTTTTCATCCGGGTGCATGTGGAAAACCGCCCGGGAGGCTGTTACCCCCTCGGCTGTCACCGAGAGCTTGCCCTCCTCAACAGCCAGGGCGGTCGTGACAGACAGGCTCAACACCATCAGCAGAACACAACAGCAGACCGTGTTTCTATGAATAGCGATTTGCAGCATTGCATCGTCCTCCGCTTTCTTTACTTCATGTCCTATAAAGTTGTGGCCGAAACCGCTGCCATTTAGCGCGCAACACCCGCGTAGGCAACGCGTACATAGGGCGTGGGCTTGCCATCCACTTCACCGTCACTTCCCATCAGGTACTTATCGGCCAGCTCTTCGGCACCGAGATCGGTGATCACCTTGAAGCCGCGACTATCAAAAAAGGCCGCCGTCTTGCGCTTGGGGATACCGAATTTCCAGGGCTCGCCGGTGGCCCGGGCCCGCAGCTCCCGGAAGCGGACCCTGCGCATCGTGCCGTACTCACCCCGCACGAATTCGGCGGGCAGATAACTGAAAACCAATTTATTCTTCGGGTTTGTACGCTGGGCGATGTAGCGCAGGGTAAGGTCCACAACCTTTTCATCCATGAATTGAGAGATTCCCTCCCAGATGAAGAGAGTCGCGCGTTTCTCGTCGTACCCGGCTTTTTTAAGCGTGTTGACAAAATGCCGGCTGCGATAGTCGGTCGCGACGTAGGTAACATTATCAGGGAGCTTCCCAAATACAGTTTTCACAGCATCCTGTTTAGCCGCCGAGGTCGCCGATAAATCGATTTCAAAAAAGTGGACGCCCGGCATTTGGGCTCCCAGACGATACGGACGACTATCAAGCCCGGCACCGATGTTGACCACCTGCTGCAATCCTTTTTCGCTAAGTATCTGCAGAAGACCATCGATGTGTTTGGTGCAGGCATTCACCGTATGGTACCCTGACGCTCTGAAAAATTTGATCCCGTGCTTTGACCGGACATAATCCTTGTGCAGGAATCCGAAGGCCCAGAAATTCGGTCGGAGAAATTTGATGGCCAGGTAGTCGGGGTTGCGAATTTTTTCATCCGGATCCTGCGCGGCAACTGCCCTGTAGCCGGCGGCCACTTCGGCAAAGTAGGACATTTCGCCGGGTTCCAGCGCCCAGGCGGCAACAGGGACCAGAAAAAGCGCCGCCATTAGGCCGAATATCAGGGTGAACATGAAGTTGGATCGGAAACAGGCGCTCACTCGCATGGAAGGTCCTCCTTTGACTGTGGGTCGTCGTATGCTGCAGGCTTATATTTCTATGGCCGAAGACAGGCAATGACTGCCGGTGGTCGCACCAGGCGTGTGGACATACGGGCGTACGTGCAGGACGAGGTCAGGGCCGGGCAGCTGCCTGGAAGTTCACCAATTGCAGGGCAAAAAACAACCTTTAGGGTCTTTATATGCCCATATGGTAATCTTGTCAAGCGCCAATTGGCCCCATATGGGAACAGTGTGCCGCCTCAAGGACTTAAGGCAGGGCCGAACGATGCGGGTCTGGGTGAACAGGCTCGAGCTATCAGATGAAAAGATCCTGGCAGATGAAAAGACACCTGGCTAGAGGCTGTCCAGGTTCTTTGAGACCCGGATCGAATTCCCGCCCCGGGTCTTGATGATCACGGTGATTTCCTTGCCCTCCTGGACGACCTTGAAGGAAGTAGCGGTTTTCTGGTAGCGCTTGACGGCCCCGGCCAGTCCCTTGAAGAGCTTTGTCCCGATCTTACAATACTGACCGGACAATTCAATGGCACCGCCGCCGGACAGGCGCGGCGGTTCGTTCAGAAGTGCCATTTTAAAGGCCCCGAAATCTTCAAACCGGTCCAGGGGATCCTTTTCAACCGCCCGCATGATGGCGTCGCTCATCGTGCGCGGCAAATCCACAAGTTCATCCGGCGGGGTCGGCACCGTATTGACGTGGGCCACGATCATTTCCGTGGGGCTGTCGGTTTGAAAAGGATGCGTGCCGGTAAACATCTCGTAGAAGACCAATCCCAGCGAATATATATCGGAGCGGTGATCAACCGCTTCGGTGTTGGCGGCATCGAACCTCTCAGGCGCAGTGTAGCGTGGTGAAATCATGAACAGAGAGGTCTGCTGGGATTCGGAGGTGGAAAGCTTGGCGATCCCGAAGTCCATGACCTTGGCGGTCCCCTCCTCGTCCACGCTGATATTTTCAGGCTTGATGTCCCGGTGCAGGATGTCTTTCATGTGGGCATAATGGAAGGTATCCAGGGCCTGGCCGGCAATCAGCCGGGCCTTTTCCATCGGAAGGGGGCCTTCGTTTTCCTCCAGCATACTTTTCAGCTCCACACCTTTCACGAAATCCATGACGATGGCGTAATTCCCCTCGTAGGGGAAAAAGTCCATAAACCGGCATATGTTGGGATGATCCATCTTAGAAAGAATGATGGCCTCGTGAAAGAATTTGCGCACGGCCCGTTCGTTCTCGATGACGTCCGGGTTGAGCACTTTGATAGCCACCGGCTCCCCATCAGGCGTCATCCCCTTCCAGACAGACCCGAACCCGCCCTTGCCCAGCAGGTTGCTGACATAATAATTCCCGATCTTGGTTCTCTCCACTTCGGCGGCCGGCCCCCTGCGTACAAAAGTGGCCTGTACGTCATACACCGGGTCGGCGTCATCCAGAAAAACAGTCTCGTCATCTTCCTGGTCGCCGGCAGATGCCTCATCTGCGGGGCCTTCCGCCTCGGCCAGAGCGGCTTCGCTGTCAAAAAAGACCGTCTCATCGGCGTCGTCGTCAGTACCCGTTTCGGGTGCCTCGGCCTCGGCCAGCATGGCCTCGCTGTCGAAAAAAACCGTCTCGTCATCGTCGCTATCGTCAGCGTCCGATTCGGATGCCTCGGCTTCGGCCAGCATCGCATCGCTGTCGAAAAAAACCGTCTCGTCATCGTCACTATCGTCGCCGCCGTCAGTGGCCTCCGGGTCCACTTCGCGCGCTTCGGTATCATCGAGAAAGATCGTCTCGTCGTCATCGTCCCCGTCACTGTCTGAGGATACGGTTCCACGCCAAACCGTTTCTCCGCCGTCCGGCGGTGCATTGCCGTCCATGATCATTGTGGCATCCTCATCGTCGTCAGGTTCGGGGGCCGGCGCGGGCTTGGGCGGCGGAGGCGGCGGTTGGATCTCTTCCAGCTCGAAGATAAAGCTGTACTCGTCAAAACTGACCTGGTCCCCATTTTTTAACTGGTATGGTTTTTGGGGTTCGAGTTCGGTTCCGTTCAGCCGGGTTTTATTGGTACTGTTCTGGTCTATGATGACATACTGGTCCTCCTGGAACTCGATGGCGGCATGCCGTCCGGATACGGTCGGTTCGGTGAGCACCAGGTTGCTGGCCGGGTGTCGGCCGATTCTAAATACGGACTGGCCCAATGGAAAATCCTGACTGTCTGTAATGTTTTCAGAATCTATAAGCCGGGCTTTCAGACGGATGGCTGGGGGCATGTTTCTCTTCCTGGATTCTAGTTTGTTTGTAAACGCTACGGGGAGGGGGGCCGTTGAACCTGGTGGACACTACCTGTATACTGGAAGAAAAAAGGTGCCGCCCCTGTCGCCCGATTGACAGTGTGGAGTTAAACGGATCGTAACAAAATGGCCTCAAAATGCAAGTACAAAGGCAGACCCCGGAACAGGATTGCAAGGAGTGGTAAATGCCTTTTAGAGGGGTTTCTTGACTCGGGCGCCCAAGCAAACTATGATATCAAATCCGTGCAGGCGGCAGTGCGGCACGGATTATACTGACTTTAACCCCAGGTGACGATTCTTCCATGCCCGGCCCAACCCAGATACCCGCTAAACTGGCCGCTATCCTCGTTTACGCTCGACCGTTTCTGGTTTTCGGGGGCATGCTCTGCGCCCTGGCGGTCATGTGGAAACAGAATCCGGTTTTCTATACCCTGGGCGTATCCCTCCTGTTTATCTCCATGACTTTTGATGTCGTGGATGGCTGGTTCTCGGCTCGCTACCGGCCCAATGCACCCCTGGCACACCTGGCGGATCGGCTGATGGACAAGCTGGTCTACTCGATAATTTTTCCCGTGATCGCCGCCGGCATGATGTGGCGCCTGGTGGTGCTGTCCGCCGACCCAACGCGCGGTCAACTGCTCCATGCCATCTTTGTGCTGCTGCTCTGCGTGGCGGTGCTCATTCGCGACAATTTCGCGGCGTTCATGCGCGGCTTTGCCATCCGCCAGGGAGTCGAGCCGGAAAAAAGCGAATACAACCGGATGCGCACCATTGTGGCCGCGCCGGTGAGCGCCCTGCTGTATGCCCACGCCTTTTATGTACCGGAGGGTCCGCCTTCTCAGCTCTATTTCTGGATATCCTGGCTGGGCAATATCCCCCTGCGCGTCCTCTTGTTTGTCGAAATTCTCTTTCTGGTAATCAACCTGGGATCGATAGCCAGCTATTGCCGCAAGTACGGTACCGCCTGCCTCGATGAGCTTTGCTTCGGGGATCAGGTGCTCCGGCGCAAAATTCTGTCGGTTTTTCCAAATGCCCTGACAGTGATGAATGCCATGATGGGATTAATTGCGGTCTTCTTCGCCTACCAGGGGCGATTTCGGGAGTCTTACCTCATGATGATCGGAGCGGCCACCTTCGACAAGCTGGATGGGGCCCTGGCCCGCCGACTGGGGTTGACCGAGCCCCTGCCGGATGAACCACCGCAACGCACAATCAACATGGGCAGTCTGATGGATGATTTCGCCGATGCGATCAGTTTCTGTATCGTACCGGCCTGGATCTTCTATATAGCTCTCAGTGATTACGGAAGCGGGCAATTCGACCGCCTCCCCCTGGGCTGGATCGCCATCCTATATGCAGGGCTGGGTATGCTGCGCCTGGTATATTTCACGCTGGACAAGAACCCCATCCCCGGTTTTTTCAAGGGTATGCCCACACCGGCCGCGGCCATGCTGGTCCTGGCCCCGCTGGTAATTTACGACCATGCCCTGGAAGTCTCATCCGCGGGTTACGTTTTCTGGGGCTATTTCACGGCCGCGCTCATGGTTTTCGCGGCGCTTATCATGAATGCCTATCCCATCCGCTACCTGCACCTGGGACGATCAATGAGCCGCAACCCCTGGTTCGGCCGGGCCAACCTCACCCTGCTCATCCTGGTTGTCTTCACACCCTTTTTCGGGCATGTCTGTTTGACCTATATGATCCTGTATGTCTTATCCCCCCTGGTGACCTGGCGGATCAATCCCGAAGTTGCCGCCCGTGAAACCCGACCCGACCCGGTAGAGGAAAGTTAACGTTTGCACCGCCGGTTTCTCCCCAAATCATAGCCCAACCGCGAGACATATCCGTCCGGTGATATTGCATATACCGGTGGCCATAAAGCTTTTATTACGCCTGGTTGAACCACCCGGAAGTCCGGTTGCAGACCCCGACCAGGGCCAGCATCAGCGGCACCTCGATCAGAACGCCCACCACGGTTGCCAGCGCCGCACCGGAAGAGAGCCCAAAAAGCATGACCGCTGTGGCAATAGCCACCTCAAAGTGATTGGATGCGCCGATCAGGGCCGCGGGCGCGGCGTTCGCATAGGAAAGTTTTAAAACTTTGGCCAGCACATATCCCAGGCCGAAAATCAAGAGGGTCTGAATCGTCAGTGGAATTGCTATCCATAGAATTGTCAGTGGGTTACCTAAAATCACCTCGCCCTTGAAAGAAAACAGGAGCACGAGCGTGGCCAGTAAGGCCGTAATGGTAACCGGCGTCAGGACGTGCAGAAACTTCTCTTTGAACCAGGTCTCGCCCTTGGCCTGTAAAATCCAGCGCCGTGAAAAATAACCCGCGACCAGAGGCAGGGCCACATATATGGATATGGAGAGCAGCAGTGCCTGCCAGGGCACCGGTAAACGCCCAACACCCAGAAGAAAGCCACCCAGGACACCATAGAGCACCAGCATGGTCAATGAATTGATCGCCACCATGACCAGGGTCAGACCATCGTTGCCCCGGGACAGGTAACCCCACACCAGGACCATGGCGGTACAGGGTGCAATTCCCAGGAGTATACAGCCGGCCAGGTAGCTGCGCCACAGGGGAACCGAGAGCATTTTGATACCATCGTGCAGTACAACCGTACCGGCACCGTGCTGGGCGCCCACCGGCAAATCCAGCCCGAACGGCATCTTGACCAGGTCGACGGCGTCGGCCCCGATCAGGCCTTTTAATAGTACTCCGAGGAAAAAAACACAGATGGCATACATGGTGAAAGGTTTGATGCACCAGTTCAGAAAAAGGGTCAGCAGCACGGGTTTGCCGCTTTTCCCGGCCCGGACGACACTGGCAAAGTCGATTTTGACCATGATGGGATACATCATGAAAAACAGGCACACGGCGATGGGGATGGAGACGACCGGGGCGCCCTTAACGGTGATGGCCATGCTATCCAGGGTCCGGGCCAGACCCGGTGCAACTTTCCCCAGCAGGATACCACCGATGATGCACAACCCGACCCAGACGGTCAGGTAACGTTCGAACACACTGGTCATTTTGCGTTCATCGATAAGCTCGGTTGTGTCGCTCACTGTAAAACTCCTTTCATAATCTCTCAGGATGTTATTTTAACACGCCCTGCAGCGAGCGGCCGGAATGCGCCCGCCGACCGGTTCAGGCTCTCTTGCGCGGGCAGCAGGACTCCCCCCGCTGCCGCCGGCAGATGTCCTCTTTGTCCTCGGAAAGGACCCGGGACAACCGCTGCCGGTCCAGCTCAACTTCCGGACTGGCCTGTAATTCCCCCTGCAGCCAGTTCATCATGGGCCGGTTACCAGCCGCCGGAATCTTTAATTGATAATAGATCCAGCGGCCATCCTTGCGGCTTTCGACCAAACCGGCCCGCACCAGAATACCCATGTGCCGGGATACGGTGGCGCCCTTGACCTGGAGCAGTTCTGTGATCTGGCAGGCACACAATTCAGTATGGATCTGCAGGGCCGCGACAACCCTGAGTCGGTTGCGGTCGGCCAGGGCTTTGGTGACATCTAAAAGTGCCTGCACAATCAGCTCCGCTTGTATAGTTAGCCAAACAGCTAAATGTAAATAGGCGCTTGCCGCAGAGAAGTCAAGGGGGCAGTTTAACCGATTTTGAAAAATCGACTAGGTGCCCTAGCGTCGATACCGGCCATACAACCGCCCTTGACGGCGGCGCAATAACCGTTTGAAGAAAAATTTCGATCTGGTATAGTGCCGTACAACGCCCGGCTCACAAAAGCAGAATCATCATTCAAGCTTCATCGGGAGATAATCAAGGAGGTCGGCACCGTGCAAATTCGTAATCTATTACTCGCCTTTTTCATTATCGTGACCATAACCGGTATCACCAGCCCGGCCCGGGCCGATAAATATGCCGATACGATCAATTTGTTTAAAAAGTCTCCGGAGGTACAGCCTTTTTTTGAAGGGGCTTACGGCTATGCCGTTTTTCCGACGGTCGGCAAGGGCGGGATCGGCCTGGGGGGCGCCTACGGAAAAGGCCGGGTCTACCGCGAGGGAACGGTTACCGGAACGGTCTCACTGGTAAAGCTGAGCGCCGGTTTTCAATTCGGTGGCCAGGCGTTCAGTGAAATTATTTTCTTCCAGGACCAGCGTGCCTATGACGAGTTTACCAGCGGCCGCTTTGAATTCGATGCGACCGCCTCGGCGGTTGCCATCACCGCAGGAGCCCAGGCCCAGGTGGGTACGGGCGGCAACACCGCTGGACTGAGCCTGGGGCCGGCCACCGGTCACCAGCAAGCGACCCGGTATACACGGGGAATGGCGGTATTTGTACACACCATTGGCGGGTTGATGTACGAAGCTGCCCTGGCCGGCCAGAAATTCCTCTACAAAGCCAACCAATAAAAGATGCGGGCGGAAGGCTGAAGGACCGCTGCATGTATCAGGCCGGGGCCTTTTTGCAGGCCGGACAATCCCGGGCCCCCGGTGGTAAAGTGGTGCCGCATCGGCCGCATTCAGAAGCCGCCATCTGGATGTCGAGCTTCATTTTGGTTTCCGTCAAGATGGTCTCTACCTGCTGCTCGCTCAACTGAATTTTGTCCACAAAACCCTGTATCTCCGTCCGCTCCGCTTCCGAGAAGGAACCGTCGACCAGCGCCACAAACAACATGTCTTCCAGGTTCATTACCTTGTCTGAAAAGCGTCCCACCGGCATGAGAACATAGCCTCCCCGGGCGACTGTGCCGGCCGCCTCTTTCAAGGTCTTTTTGTCTACGGCCAGTCGCCTGCAAACCTCTTTAAGGGACAGCTGGGCCTTGGCATTCATCTTTCCATCCGTCTGGGCTGTTTTGATGATGTTGGCCAGATAGTAAACCAGCAGGTCCGGTGTTATCATGTATCACTCCTTTTGAATGCGGGGCCGACTCGCGGTTCCGCCCACTCAAGGCAGCTGTTTTCAGTTGGGTTCTCCTGATTGTTCGGCCGGCCTCAGGGCTGCCAGTACATCCTGTACCCCGGCCGGCATCCAGGTATACCGGATCCGGATAACGGGGGGACTGCTATCCGTATGGCCTGCCACTATTTCTATAACCTTGGCATAAATTTCCACGGGGTCGTCAGCCGCCAGCTGGAACCGAAGGAGCAAATTGGTGTGAAGCGGTAAGGTCTCTGCAAGGGCAATGCGGCCGCCGTTCAACCCGGTGGTAATCAGCTGCCCCGACATGGTGGCGGTACTGATTTCCTTGCCCTCCACCAGATGACAGTCAACCGGTATCGGGTTCTCCAGTTCGACTTCGACATCTTCGTGCTGTTCGTCCACCCGCAGCTCCAGATCGCCGATTCCGGTAATATAGTAAAGCCGCAGGGGGGCTTGCATGCCTTTAAAGCGAATATCGAGGGTACGCTCCGCACGCGTCGTATCACCTGCGGCCGCAAAGGTGGCTTCACTTACCAGAATCTGGCCGGCCACTGTGTGGGACTCGATACGAAAAGCGGTATTGATGGCACTGCCCACCGCTCCATATTTGGCCCGTTTCTCAGAACCGATATTGCCCACAACGACGGAACCGGTATGGATGCCGATCCCCATACCCAGCTCGGGCTGGCCGCGTTGGCGGCTCTGCGCATTCAATTCATTGAGTGCGTTGTGCATATCCACGGCGCAGGCAATGGCCCGGGCTTCTTCCCCCCCACGGACGAGCGGTGCTCCAAAAAATACCAGCATGCCGTCGCCCTGGATCTCATCGACCGTGCCCTCGTGGCGGCTCACGAGATCAACCATGCGCCCCAGGAAGCGATTGAGGATCTCGATCACCACAGCGGGCACCAGGGTCGCCGAGAGGGCTGTAAACCCCCTCAAATCCGCAACCAGAAATGTCACCCGGCGTGTTTCACCGCCCATGTGGAGGCCTTCCGGGGTAGCGAGCAATTCCTCCACCACTTCACTGCTGAGATACCGGCCGAAGGTGGTGCGGATTTCATCGCGTTGTCGCAGCCCTTCCAACTTTTCCCGTTCGGCTACCACGTAACGGTAGATCAGGATACCCAAAATAGCGAAGAAAAGCATCAATACCGGACGCACCATGTTCAACAGCAGGCCGTCATACAGAAAAAATGCGGTGCCCCCGCCGACGTAAGCCAGGCCCAGGCTGACCGCAAATACACTGAATAGAATCGAAGAAAGCCGCAGAGACAGATACCACACGCAAAGCATCAGCAGCGCCTCTATGGCAAGCATGATCTCAGGTGAGATTTCACGCAGAAAAGCGCCGGTCAGAATACTGTTGATAATATTGGCATGTACACCGCCAAGCGGAAAGGCGGCATCGCCGGGAATGGTGCCGATGTCCGCGGACCCCGTGGACAGATCGGAAATGACCAGGATTTTACCCCGCATCTCCTCTCCCCACATCTCAAGCTCATCCCGGTCGCTGGAGGCCAGCAGGATATCCGCGATATTATAGTGGTCCATACGCTCCCAGCGGCCGGCAAAATTTACCCGCATGTTACCGTGTACATCGATGGGAATACGTATGTCGATCGTGCGGTCGCCCCCTGGAAACCGGGCATTTTTCAGCAGCAGGTGCCGGCCGGGAACCAGTTCAATCTGATCGGGCGTAACCCCGAGGTAATCGCAGGCGACCTGCAAAGAGAGCACCGGCACATATCCCTGGCCCCTTCTGATCAGCAGAGGCACCCGCCTGAGAACCCCGTCCGGATCAAACCGGACACTCAGCGAGGCCACACCGCGCGCACCCTCGGCTAAGGTTACAAATGTAGAAAAAGGCTCCAGGCCGACGGGAATCTGGCTCACATCACCCCTGGCCGCCAGCTGCCACCTGCGAACTCCGGCGGGGAGTGCACCATCAGGCGGCACTTCCGGCTGAAGGCGCAGCTTGAGGGCCATCCCGTAGTACACATGGCCGGCCTTGCGCGTTGCGGCGATCATGGTCGCATCATGCCCGGATCTGTCCGGGGCGGCAAAAATGAAGTCCCAAAGCTGGGCAGCAACATCCATGGCTGCCAGATTTTCGATAACCTGGGCAAAATCGTTACGGTTCAGATAAGGGCGGGCCAGTTGCCGGATGGTGCTGTTGGTGAGGTCGACATGCGCAACCACCGGGTTGTACACCGGTTTGAACCGCGGCCAGGAATTGCGCAGGACAAACAACTGGTCCGTCGTATGTGCATTCCAGGTCTTGAAGATGCCGGGCAGCAGTATAAAATGCAGGTGGGCGGCCGCAAAAGCACCGGCAACCAGGATCAGGGTGATCCATCGCCTTGAAAGCCTACTGGTGATCAATGGTAAAGGTCCGGCTGAAAAAATTATTGGCTTCTATGGATGTCGCCAGTTTACTGACAGCGGCGGCATCCGGCAGCGTCGCCTTCTTGATTCCCCGGGTCTGCCCCATGATAGCCACCGGCCGCTCGGCCTATTTTTTAAACTTGCGGTGTTTCCAGCGCAACCTTTTGATTTCTTTTAGAACGCCGTTTTTAAAGGCGGTTTTCTGGGCGCCCTGGGCCGTGTGATAGGCCTTCAGCAGAGATTCCAATTCATACAGCCGCTGCTTGGATACCAGCAGGTAAAAGCGCTCCTCTCCCTTTTGATCATCCAGCTGAAACCAGTTTATCCCGGCCGGAATGTAAATGGAGCCGGCCGCCGGCGGCGGGGTATTGTACTGCCCGAGATTCTGGGGAAACAACAGGTAGAGCTCGGCTTGACTGCTATAGGTTAACAGGTACACGTACCCGCTTTGGGTCATTTCGAAGAAAAATTTAAATTTGTCACCCGATTTTAATTGGATGTCCTTATCGATGCTCACCAGCTCCCCGCCGGTGTCCCCCTTGCTGTAACCGACAAAGGCCCAGTTGAATTTCAAGCCCCCCCCGGTGGTGTCCGCCCACAAATCGGTGGCCGTCGGCCCCGTAACATACAGGCCCGCTGCAAGCATCATAAACACCGGCAGCCATCGTCTCAGTGCCATGCGTTCCTCCTGTCAGGTATGTCCAGATAAAACGGGTATAAGAAAGTATTGCGCGGATCGGACGGTCTGTCAACTCGGCAGTAGCTGATCGGGCTTCGATTGGCGGCCCCCGACGAGTTCGTACATCACGGGGGATTCAGGGGGTGGGGACGTGTGCAGAGAATAAGGATGGCCGAGATGAAGAAAAAACAGGCCAGGCAAATAAAAATCAGTTGAAAATTACCAGGGTACCTATCGAGCAGCAGGCCGGTGAACCAGGGCCCGGCTACACCGGCCAAAAATCCGTAGCCGGTAAACAACAGACCGAATATATCGGCAAAATACCGCAATCCGAAACACTCACTGATCAAAGGTGCAGCCACCGCAAACTGCGTACCGAATCCGAAGCCGATCAGGGCGGCCAGGCATGACCAGGCTGCCAAACCCTGCAAGTGGGGCATGAGAAGGTAGGCTGTCCCGGCCAGGACAAAGGCCAGGCGGATCGTCCGGCTCCTTCCGATAAAATCTGAAAGATAACCGCTCACCAGGCGGCCCAGCCCGTTGGTTAGATTGAAAGCCGTTAACAGCAGCACTGCCTGGGCAAGCGGCAGCCCCCGGGATAATCCAAACTGAGGAGATAGGGTTACCATGGCTATTCCAGCCCCACCGGCCAGGACCCAGACGAGCCACAGAAACCAGAAATTGCGGGTTCGGATCGCCTGACCAGCTTTCAGGGATACAGCCGGCAGAGCGGACGCACTACCTTTTACCGGCGGTGTGCCCTGCTCATCACCGGGCAGCCGCATGAAGGGCGCCGCCAGCAATCCGGCCCCCAGGGCAGCGAGACCCGTTACCAGCGCCGTCTCCCGGTAACCGAAGGCCTCCAAACCGATGCTGAAAAGAGGCGCCATGACAGCCGCGGACAGCGCAAACACCATATTCACCAGGCCGGATACAAGGCCGCGCCGGTGGGGAAACCAGGCCTGCACAACCGTAAGGGCTGGCAGGTAAATGAAGGCTGAAGAGGCCCCCACCAGAAAAGCCCATGTATACACGGTACGAATGTCCGCGGCAAAAGCCACCAGCACGACGCTCAACCCGCAGAGTACACCGCTGAAAGCGGTAAGCCGGGCAGGTCCGAACTTGCGCATCAATCGGCCGGTTAGAAACATGGCGATGCCGGCCGCGGCCAAAACGAAGAACAAGGTCCCGCCGATGGCCGCCCGCTCTACCTGCAGGGCGTCCTGCCACTGGCGGGCCATGACTCCGGGAAAGCCGAAGATAAAAGCACCGGGCCAGAATATAGCCAGGCATGAGGCCGCCAAAACAGCTGCTCCGCCCCTGGTCGGCTGTCCGGCACCATAGGTTCGCTCCTTTGATCGCTTACCGCTTTCTGACATAAACTGGCCCAGCTAACCTTTCAACATTTCGAGAGATTATGCAAAGGGGTCTAAAATATCATTGATGGCGGCCGCTGCTTTCAATTCACGCCCATCTGACCGGATGCTTTTATCCGCAAAATTGGCGGCCGGCACGATCCCACTTTTGGTATAAAAAATAACCCTGAATTCCACAATGGGCAATAATTTTGTAATTGACAAGATAATTAGGAATCAGTATTATTAGCCCTCACTAAATGCTACCGTGTAGCATCTTGGTGACAATACTCCCGCAATCTATATACCGGGGTACCCAGCAACATCTGATCGTCATGCTGGCCACAGAATCTCCGGATTATATACGTACCGCTCAGCATTTCGCACCTGTTAGACTTGGATGATTTTCGGCAGGAAAACTGTACACACGCAGTCCAGGCCGTATTGGACCACAGGAGTCGCAGGAAAAACGTATGAAAAAATATATGATTGCCGCAGTACTTGTTGGTGTGGGCATTGTCATCGCTTTTCCCCTGTTCAGTATATCCTATTACACCATGGTGCGCACCTCCACACCGGAATTCTGTGCGTCCTGCCATGAAATCAAGCCTGCCGTGGTTGCCTGGCGCTCCTCGACGCATACCAATAACGCCTCCGGTGTGGTAGTCGACTGCATGGACTGTCACCTGCCCGCGCCCCAAAATACATTCGAATTCTTCTTTGCCAAAACGTACCACGGCCTCAAAGACGTTATCCTACACTTCGTAAAGGCCGAATACGACCGTGAACAAGCGCGGGAGAACACGTACGCCTCGTTCAAAAATGACCAGTGCCAGAAGTGCCATCGCAACCTTCTCACCATGCCCTACAAGCGCGGGGCCATGCTGGCCCATCGCTCGGTACTATATGCCAGACCGGGATACGAAAAAAAATGTATCGATTGCCATTATGACCTGGTGCACTCTGAAAGAGGCCTGGTGATGTTCTGCCAGACCCGCAAGATGCCGTACCAGGCCAAGGGGCTCAGGCAGTTGTAACCCAGGGAATATCCTTTTTGAATATATAAACATTAACTGAAAGGAGCCGAACCCATGAGGCGCACAACGTTGTTATTGAGCATTGGTTTGCTGGTTGTGGCCATTGGCATAACCGCCGCCGTAGCACAGCAGCCCAACTATGCCAAGGTTAAGGAGTACCGGATCGAACGCAGTATTCCGCCGGAAGCCCAGGCATGCATTGAATGCCACCGTGCCACGACCCCCGGCATATTTGCCGACTGGGCCAAGAGCCGCCACGCCAACGCCAATATTACGTGCCTGGACTGCCACCTGGTCCAGCCCGGCGACCGTGACATCGCCCAGGATCACGACAAATATTACAGCCGTTCGGATTTACCCATGGGGCAGGCCAAGTATAAAATGTCCATCGCCTCGATTGTAACCCCCAAGGACTGCTCCCGCTGCCACCCCGACGAAGCCACGCAATACAGCAAAAGCAAACACGCCAACACCATCGAGATCATGTGGAAGCTGGACCCCTGGCTGAACAAGGGCATGAATTCCGACACCGAACGAAAAACCGGCTGCTTTAACTGCCACGGTACGGTCATCAAGATCGATGAAAACGGCAAGATCGATCCGAACACCTGGCCCAATGCCGGTGTTGGACGGCTGAACCTGGACGGCAGCAAAGGCTCCTGTACGTCGTGCCATACACGGCACCGGTTCTCCATAGCCGAAGCCCGTATGCCGGAAGCGTGCGACCAGTGCCACCTGGGACCGGACCATCCCCAGATCGAAATCTACGAAGAATCGAAACACGGCACCATGTACCATGCCTACAAAGATGAATACAATTTTGACGCGGCCGGCGGCACCTGGACCCCGGGTGTGGACTACCGCGCACCCACCTGCGCGGCCTGTCATATGTCCGGCTCCGGTAAAGAGCCCACCAGCCATGATGTGACCCAGCGGCTTTCCTGGGAGACCCAGGCGCCCCTGACGGTGCGTCCCGAAAACTTCAAGCCGTTTCCGTCCGGAACCAAATGGCAGGATGAACGCCAGAAAATGAAAAACATCTGCAGGGCCTGTCATGGTGATTCCTGGATCAACGACTTCTATGACGGGTTCGACAAGGCCGTGGAAGAATACAATGAGATCTATTTCAAGCCGGCCAAGGCCAAACTGGACGAGTTGTATGCCAAGGGCCTGCTGGACAAGACCAAGTTCTTCGACGAACGCCTGGAGGTCGAGTACTACGAACTGTGGCACCATGAAGGACGCCGGGCCCGCATGGGCGTAATGATGATGGCCCCGGACTACGCCTGGTGGCACGGCTTCTATGAGTGCAAGCTGCGCTTTGCCAACTACATGGAAGAGGCCAACCACCTGATTGAAACGGGTAAAAAAGCCTACGTAGCCAAGGACTTCCCGGCTGCCACCGGTGATACTACCAGACCGGAGGCAATTTTCGGAAAGAAAAAGTAGCTAAACACTAGTAATTCCTGCGGCCTCTGTCCTGGATTGCACCGGATAGGGGCCGTTGTGTTTTTAACGCAACCTATTAAAAGCTATAGCGGAATGAAGGCAAGGTCCAATGCGGCATCTGGGCGTTGGTGAGCCCCGAGCATCCACCACACACAGGGCCCTTCAAAGGAGGAACTATGAGCACGCAACGCTGGGATGAACTGCTCGTCAATGAACATGAAATGATCGAAAGGGCCATGGATATCGTGCGCCGGGAACTGGAGAAGCTGCCCCAAGGTGAGGTAGACCAGTTTATCATGAAACGCGCCCTGGACTTTTTACTGGAATTTGGGGACCGCATCCATAATCAAAAGGAAGAGAAGTGGCTTTTCCCGCTGTTAGTTGAGCGCGGGATTCCCGAAGACGGGCCCATCCGGGTCATGCTCATGGAGCACGACAGCGAACGTGTCCTCCTGGCGGCCATGATAGAGAAAGCCCCCCGGCTGCCCGATATGGCGCCGGCGGACAGGGAGCAATACAAACAGGGAGGTCTTGAGTACCTGGATATCCGCGCCAACCACATCTGGAAGGAAAACGATGTCCTCTACGCCATGGGCCGTCGCGACTTCAGTGAGGAAGACAATGATGACCTGGTGGTAACCTTCAACCAGTACAGCACCAGTATCTACGGACCGGATTTTGCGGCCATTATCAAGCAGATGCTGTCCGAGGTCGAACAGGGGGGGGCGGCCCGCAAGAGCCTGATCGAAAATCTCTCCTACGAGCAGATTGACGCCATAATGGAGGCCCTGCCCTTCGAGCTCACCTTTGTGGATGCAGACGATGCGGTGGCCTATTTCAACCGCCTGGATAAGGAAAAGATCTTTGTCCGCAGCCGCTCGGTTGTCGGGCGCAAAGTCCTCAAGTGCCACCCGGCCAAGAGTGTCGATCAGGTTGTAAAGATTGTAGAAGGGTTCAAGGACGGCTCCCTGGACAGCGCCGCGTTCTGGATCAATATGGGCGGCGACAAAATTTACATCCGTTATTTCCCGGTGCACAACAACCAGGGAAAATACATGGGCGTTCTGGAAGTCACCCAGGAAATAGGGGCCATCCAGAAGATCACCGGCGAAAAACGCCTGCTGTAATTAGAATTCTTAAACCGGCGATGTTGCCATCCGTGCGCAGTTTTCGGGAATCGGCAGATCCAGATACCGGCAGATGCGCACTACCAGGTGCGGGTCACAGTATTCCGCTTCCGCAAGATTTTCTACCGCAAAAGCGGAAACGCCCAGAATCCGGGCCAGTTCGGCTGGTTCGGTACATTGCTTTTCCAGGTGGGCAAAAATCCGCATGGTGTTGGTACAGACGTGGCACTCCTTTGTATAAAGCTCCCGAAAGGCAGGGTCATTCAGCATATCACTGCAAAGCGCCTTAAGCGACTGCACGGGCCACCTCTTCCAGAAATTGCTTTGAGATGTTCTCTAAAAACTCATCCCGGTAGTCTATCACCTTGCGAATAAACTTGTTCGGAACCTTGCGGGTATTTTTCAAGAAAGCATAGTAGAGGATAATGAACTTGCGATAACAAAAGAAGTAGAGTACCCGCGCCTGGCGGCCGGAAAGGGTCAGGCGCAGTTCATGGATGCCGTCGTACAGCAGGTCTGCATAAGGCCTGGGAAGGGTCGGACCATGCTCTTCCAACAGGGTCAGAAAGCGCAGGATTTTCACCCGGTGCTTGGGCGGGCAGCTTTCGATAAAATCCGATACCGGGCAGCTGCGCAACTGATCATCACAAAACAGGATGTGCCACTTCTTTTCCGCCATGCAAACTCCGGGGTTCAGGTCAGATGAGTTTAGGGGGTATCTTAGGGTAAAAATCCGATGAATTCAAGCAGAGAAGAATCACGAACCCGAAAGACTTGATTTCGTACGCGACTGCCCACGGCGGGCGCTAAACAGGGGCAGTCCCATTTTAAAGCACCAACCCAATGCCGACCCTTCGCGAAAAAATTGTAGTGCTGCTAAAGGAAAGTCCCCTGGATGCCCGGGCGCTCTCGGGCTTGCTCGGTATCCGGGAAAAGGAGATCTATCCGCACCTGGCGCACCTCCAGCGCTCCTTGCGAGCCCGGGGTGAACGCCTGCAGATTGTTCCGTATTACTGTCGCCTGTGCGGGTTCACGTTTAAAAACCGCACGAAGCTGCACCCACCCGGCCGATGCCCGCAATGCAAGCAGGGCAGTATTGAACCGGCACTTTTTAAAGTGAAGGGTTACGGAACCGAGGGAGCCAAGAGTTCAAGTGATTAAATCCTTCAACCAGAAAGGTTCGCCCTCATCCGCAGGTTTATCTTCAGGCGCTCAAGTGAAAGGCGGATCACGTCTTTGGTATGCGGCCGTTTTTCCATGTAAGCGGTAAAGAACGCTTCAGTCCTGTCCGGTTTTTCCAGACCGGCGGCACTGATGACGGCGGCGATAATGCGCTCGTAAATCATGGGATGGATCTTTTCCAACGCAGCCAGATTGTCCTGGTACCACCGCCATAGAAAATCTGCCGCTGCCGGGTTTTCAGCCATGGCCATAACGGGGACGAATTTATTGCGCGGCGGCACGCGCTCAAGAATATCCCGCCCCACCCGGGCCAACAACTGCTCCCCGGAGACCCCGCCCAGGGCCGTCAGGAGATTCACCTTTTCATGTTCGACGGAAGAATCCGCGAAACGCTGCCGGAACCATTCAAGGGTAGCGGCGTCCCCCGCCCGGGCACCGGTTTGCAGCACGCTTTTCTGTATATCCGGGTGGACCTGCCCGCCGCCAGTGAGCTGTACAAATTGTTCGGCGGCAAATTCAGCCGCCGCCTGGGAACCGTAGCGCACAGCATCCCAGAGCAGCTGGTCTCTCAGGATAGCTGTGGTTTGTGCTTCCCCATCGGCCGGCTGGTAGCCGATCCTGTTTAAAACCGACTCATACCAAGGGCAGGCCAGCGCTCTGATTCTGTCCTGCCAGTCTTCCGGCAACACATGGTGCGCCAGGGAAAGGTTCACCGCCACCGCAGTCAGCACCAGGTAGGACGCTTCCGCCTGGTAGGCCTCCAGTAAATCCAGATAGGCTTCAAAGCCAACCTCCCCGGCCCGCACCAGGTTGAACAGGTCATCCTGCAGTCCCCAGCGGTCAACAGCATCCAGCGTCTGGTCCGCAACCATCGCCGCCAGAGTCTTCAGGTTGGCCTGGTCCCGGTACCGGACCCTGAAAAAGCCGGACTGGCCGCTATTCAACTTGTAAGCACGGGTATCGGGCGGCAGGTCGACAGCCATTTCCGGTGAATCCATCAACACGGTCTGGGTCTGGGCTGCAGCCGTATCCGTGAAATACGTGATCGTGATCGGAATCAGCCAGGACTGATCAAAGGAACCGGGCAAATAGGTAAAGCGCTGCTGAATGAGATGGAGCGTGTCTTCCTGGCGTGCCGCCGTCACGAGGGGAAAACCCGGCTGTCCGACCCAACTTTGCATGAGCGCCGTAACCGGCATGTCCGCCGCCGCTTCAAATGCTTCCCAGAGGTGGTGGCTGGCTGCACACTCATAGGCGTGGGTCTGCAGGTAATGCCGCAGGCCCTTTTGAAAATTGTCATCACCGATGTAACCCTGGACCTGCCGCAGGATGCTGCCGCCCTTGTTGTAAATGATCGGGGCCGTACTTGAATTGATCACCACGTGTTCACCGCCGGGAATTTCGATGGGGAAGGTTTCATGCAGGGCGTCCCGGGCCATGGCCGTGGCCGTCTGGCCGTGCAAAAATTTGTCCCAGACCGCCCAATCCGGGTAATACTCCGCCACCACCCCGAAACCAAAATACGTGGCAAAGCTTTCATTGAACCACAGGTATTTCCAATCGGAAGGCGTCACCAGGTTGCCGAACCATTGGTGCGCAATTTCGTGAGCAGTCACTTCGCAGATACGCTCCTCCCCGGCTTTTGACGTGGTGTCCGGGTAGTGGAGCAGCAGATTCTCCCGAAAGGTAATCGCACCCCAATTTTCCATGGCGCCAAAGGCAAAATCGGGAATGGCGATCAGGTCCATCTTGATCAGCGGGTAGTCAATGCCGTAGTATTCCTCACTGAAAGCCAGGGCCCGGCGTCCGAATTCCAGGCCGTAAGCTGCATGGGCCTTTTGACCGGGCAGGGTTACCGCGCGAACGCGGGGGTCTTTGGTATCCACCTCGACGTCAAATCCACCGACCCCGAAAAATACCAGGTAGGTGGACATTCGCGGCGTCTGCTTAAAAACCACGCGTTTTTGGCCATTTTTTAACTCAAGGATCTGCGCTTCGATCTCATTGGAAATGGCCGTCAAGTGGGCCGGTATATCAAGGGTAATATCAAAAGTGGCCTTCTGACCAGGTACATCCAGGCAGGGGAACGCCCGCCGGGCATCGCTTTCCTGGAATTGGGTCACGGCAATGTAGCGATCCTCTCCGGCTACCGTGTAGCGGCTGCGGTAAAACCCCGCCATCAGGTCGTTAATGGTTCCCCTGTATTCGATCTGCAGAACCAACTCTCCCTGAAAGGTATCCGGCAGATCAATGCGCAGCTCTTCTTTTTCCGCATGCAGCCCGAAGGTGCAATCGAAGTTCTGCCGGGCAACCTTTAAGCGACACTGGTCTATGGTCAAATCCAGGGCGTTCAGTGCTATGGTGGCCACTGGCTCTTCGGCTTGCAGGGTAATGACAGCCCGCCCCTTGAAGGTAAACGTTTCCAGGTCCGGCTCCAGGTTGAGGCGGTAATTGATGGCGGTTACGGTCGGCATACGGGCTCCTTGTCTGATCATTTATTCATGCTGCGGACAGGGTAATATCTCAACAACCATAACCACCACCCAGTCGGGTCGCAAGGCATGCATACCGAAAACCAGGTCGGTCAGATTGGATGCCGGGTATCATATCCAGACAACGGGCAGTCATGCGGTGGGATTCAAACGCAGTCGGGAGCGGCCAAATGCCGCTCCCGACTGCAAATCATTTACAAAATGAGGGCCCGGTTAAGTCTGCCAGACAATCGGCTTTTTCTCCGCATACCAGGTATCGGCATACTCGCCGTAGGTCTTTTCCAGACGGCCGCGCTTCAACTTCATGGTCGGCGTTAGAAAACCATTTTCCGGCAGCCACTCATCACGCGCCACAGCCAGAAACGATAGCTTTTCATGCGGGGGCAGCCCGCCATTGATCGCCTCCAAATGAGCCGCCAATTCGGATTCAATGGTGCCCTGGTCAACGCTCCGGGCATCCTCCGACAGCATCACGACCCCGTAGGGCTGGGGATAACCGGTTCCGGAGACACAACACGCCTCTACGCGCGTGTGGTTGTTGATCTGGTTTTCGATGGGCACCGGGGCAACATATTTACCTTTGGACGTTTTAAAAAGTTCCTTAACACGGCCGGTAATTTTGAGGCGCCCTAACTCATCGATCTCACCCTGATCACCGGTTTTGAAAAATCCGTCCTCGGTGAAATCTTCGGCGGTCTTTTCGGGCATCTTGTAATACCCGGTCATGTTGCCCGGGCTTTTGACCAGAACCTCCCCTTCTTCGCTGATGCGGCATTCGACCCCGGGAAGGGGCTCACCCACATAACCGACCCGCACCTGGCCGGGTTTGCTGACATGGGAATAGGAACCGTTCTCGGTCATGCCGTACCCCTCTAAAAGCTCTAGCCCCAGGTTGCGATACCACTCGATCACCTCCTTGGGGATCGGCGCAGACCCGGAACCGGCAAAGCGCACATGATTGAGGCCCAGCCCAGTGAGAACCTTCTTCTTCACAATTCCCTTCAGGATCGGTATCTTCAACAACCGTTCGAGCTTCTGCGGCGGCATCTTCTGAAATACGCCCAGCTGGAACTTCAGCCACAGCCGCGGCACCGAAATGAAAAGGGTTGGACGGGCCCGCTGCAGATCTTGAATGAATGTATCCAGGCTGTCTGCAAAGAATAAACGATGGCCGGAGTACAGGGGTTGGCACTCCCCGATCCAGCGCTCAAATGAGTGCGACATCGGAAGATAGGACAGCATTCGGTCACCGGCGTGGCTCCCGAGATATTCGCTGATCCCGCGGCCGGTGGTGTGCATGGCCTTGAAACTTGTCATGACGCCCTTGGGATTGCCGGTGCTGCCGGAGGTGTAGATGATAGTGGCCGACTCCTCCGGGGAGCGTTCCGCCGGATCCATCAGGGGCTCATGTTGGGCAATGATGTCATCCCACTGGGTATGATCGTTTTCCGGTGCAAGGGGAAAGGCAATTTTAGGCAGATCATCGGGAACGCCTTTTTTCATCTCCTCCCAGACCGGGTCGAGCTTGCCCACGAACAGCAGCCGTGAATCCGAATGCTCCAGGGTGTATTCAACGATATCCGGCGTCAGAATCGGAAAGATTGGAATGGTCACATGGCCGGCCATCCAGATGGCCAGATCGGCGATTATCCACCAGGCGCAGTTCTTCGAACACAGGGCAATGTGACTGCGGTCCGGCAGATCGAGACTTTTCAAGTACGCAGCCATCCGGCGCGCCTCATCCATCGCTTCCTTCCAGGTCCAGTGCTTGAGATTGTCATCTCCCCCGCCCATGGGCTGGGTAAAGAAGACCTGATCCGGCGTATTCTTTTCCCAGTGATAGGCGCATTCCAATAAATTTTTACTGTCTGTCTTGGGCCCCATAGATTCCCTCCCGTTGATAGTGTTTGATAAACATTATTCCGAGCATTTTCCCCTGTGCTCGTCTTTCCTGAGCTATTTTCAGATTTTCCAACCGATGATCAGCCCGCAGGCCGGTTTTGGGCAGCTTGAGCCATAATAGCGGCTGCAATCTCTCGGGTCAAATCGGTCAGCGCTGCACTCATCCCGGCAACCTGCTCAGCATGGTTACCGCCCTTTGTCGACCGGCTGATGGCAGAGCGCCGGGTTAACCAGACCTGTTTACCCTTGTCTCCAAGCAGGCTCCACTGGGCCTTCAGGACAACATTGCCGTCCGGCGCCACATCGAACTGCATCACGTTCACGATCACTTGCACGTCAATCGGGATGGCCGACCGCCACGGAAAGGCAAATGCATGTGCCGCCCCGGTCAGCACCAGCAGATCGGCACTCATTACCCGGGTGATATTTTCGGGCAGCGGTTCGGCCCACTGGTGAAACTCGTCGGATTGCATTTCATTGGGTCCGGTCCGGGTCACCAGCATGGGCCGGCTCAGATACCGGGGAACTTGAACCGGACCGACGCCGATCGAAAATCCGGCCGGCAGGACGGTTGCGGCCGGGGCCGGCTGTCCGGACAACTCGGTTGCGAGCATATAGAATTTAGTCGCCGGCGACCGGCCGGTACCCAGGTTTATACAGGCGGAAAGGGCACCGGCAATGAAGATGAAACAAGATACAAATAAGATACGTTTGATCATTTAGGTTCCCCCTGGTTATCCTGGTCGGCTTTACCCTGGAGGAGGGCTTCCGGGTGCTTGGCCAGATAGCTGGCCAGCAGGTTCATGGCACGGGCGGCGGCACTTAGTTCCGTCAAAGTGGACTGGGCCTGATACACCAGGCTCGAGTTCTCATCGGACAGGGTCGCCATATTGGTCAACATCTCATCGGCGCGTACAAGTGCCGATCTTGCGGCCGCAGCGGTTTCCCGCAAATCACTCAACAGCGGCTCGGCCTGGCGGTCTATTTTCTGCAACGCCGCCCGCAGATCATCGGTTGTTGCCTTAATGCCTCCGGCCAGAGGATCCACCTGCTGCTCGAGTTTTTGCACCAGGCCGCGGGTATCCGCCAGCGTGCCCGCAAGCCCGGCCGTCAGGGTGCCGACACGGTTATCGAGATTATCGGCCAGCCGGCGGTAACTTTGCAGGGTCTCGTTGAGGGCACCGGGAACCGCCTGCAGATCAGGCGAGCTGGCCAGCCTATCGATGCTGTCAACGGCGCTTTTAGCCGACCGGACCATGTCTCTGAGTTTCAGGTTTTCAAAGGTCTTGGCCAATGTTTCAAAGTCCGACAATAATGTCGGCAGCTCTTTGATATCATTGTCATACCCTTTCAGATCAAGGGGGGTACCCGGATGAAAATCCAGCGCCACGAGCAGTTTGCCGGTCACAATACTCTCCAGCTGCAGCTTGGCCCGCAGTCCGTTCGAGATCATGAAGTCGATGTTCTCCATGGTCACTTCCTTGCGGTCGAGTCCCCCCGGTTTCTCATGGTCAACCACCTTGACGACTTCACCGGTCGTTTCAATAATGACCCGGGTGTAGAATTCCTGTTTGTCCGGCGCATAAATAAGATTGATCTTGGTCACCTTTCCTACAGGTACGCCTTTAAACTGAACCCCGGATCCCAGCCCCAGGCCCTTGACGGAGCCACTGAAATAGAGGACGCATTCTTCCTGGTCTTTCAAGATATTGCCTGATCCGAACAGGAGTATGCCGGTCACGACCAGTACGACCGCCCCGACGATAAACCCACCGATCATGGTCCGGTTGATATCATTGCGCATGAAACTCTATTCCTTTGTTTGCGCGGTGCCGCGCGCACCACGCGTCAAAAATTGGATTACCGCCGGATTGTCCGAGCTGTCCAGCAGGTATTGCGGATTGCCGGTGGCACCCGCCCTGCGGGCCTGGTTGTCCAGGAAAACCGAATTGCTGGCAATGGCAAATATACTTGGCAGTTCATGGGTCACGATGACCACGGTGGTCCCGATCCCGGCATTGAGCTCCAGGATGAGATCATCGAGCATCTTCGCACTGACCGGGTCCAGGCCTGCCGAAGGCTCATCCAGAAACAGGATGTCCGGGTCCAGCGCCATGGCCCGGGCAATGCCGGCCCGCTTGCGCATACCCCCGGAAATCTCCGCAGGGTAATATTTTTCAAATCCCGCCAGCCCGACCAAAGCCAGTTTGAGGGATACCAATTCCGCAATATCCTTTTTCACCAGGGTCGTATACAACTCCAGGGGCAAGGCGACATTCTCGGCCAGCGTCATGGAACTCCACAGGGCCCCGCTCTGGTAAAGAACACCGAAGCTGTGCATCATTTCTTCCCGCTGCGCCTGACCGATTTCCCAGAAGTTTATATCGCGATAGTGTACGCTGCCCGCTGCCGGAGATTTCAATCCTACCAGGATCCGCATCAGGGTGCTCTTGCCGCAGCCGCTGCCACCCATAATCGCGAAAACATCGCCCCGGTTCACAGTAAAGGTCAAATCCCTCATGAGCACAAAACTGCCGTAGGCCATGGTCAGGCTGCGAACGTCGATGTGCGGCTCCGGTCGGCTTTGCTCGGTTTCAGTCATGGCAAATTTAGCTGCGGCATTCTCAAAATCAGGATTTTGGTTCAAGGTTGCGCCTACGCTCTGCGAGCTAAGCCGGACAAGCAAGGCTCCCACCACAATTTATCAGCCATAGCTTCAGCGCAGGCTGAAGCGTAATCAAAAAGGCACTCTTGAGAAAGCCTCCAGTTATACTCCCAGTATATTCGTCAATACAGCGAATAAACCATCTGCCACGACAATGCCGACAATGGCAATCACCACGGCCGAAGTGGTCGCCTGGCCTACCGCCGCTGCGCTGCGTCCACAGTGCATGCCCTGCATGCAGCCCGCCACGGCCACGATCAGGCCGAAGAAAACGCTTTTTACAAGGCCTACTGAAAAATGGGTCAGGTTCAGCGCGTTCCGGGTTTGCTCGAAATACTGAATCAACGGGATATCCATGGCACCCACCCCCACCACCAATCCGCCCAGGATGCCCAGAAGGTCGGCATATACGCAGAGCAGGGGCATCATAATCACCAAAGCCAGAACCCGGGGCAGCACCAGAAAATCCATCGGCGCGACTCCGAGCGTCTGCAGTGCATCTATCTCCTCATTGACCTGCATCGTACCGATATTGGCGGCAAAGGCCGCCCCGGTGCGCCCGGCCATGATGACACCCGTCATGACGGCACCCATCTCACGGGCTACGCCGATACCCACCAGGTCGGCGATATATATCTGGGCCCCGAAAAGACTGAGCTGGACCGCACCGACAAAAGCCAGGATCAGTCCAACCAGGATACTGATCAGCGAAACAATCGGCAGGGCCTGCCATCCGCATTCCTGGATTACCACCAGTATGTCCGACCGGCGAAAACGGGCCCGGCCCCGCAAGAGGCGTAAAAAAGAGAGCCACAAGTCCCCCAGAAATTCGAGGGTGTCTAATGCGGCCCGGCAGCCGGTCACGCCGGCATTGCCGATTTTTTCGAGGACGGAGGGACGTCGCTGACTCTTTTCGGCATCATCCTTGGGAGGCACCGCCGCTGCCAGCCGGGCCAGCCGGCGGGCGCCCCCGGGAAGACCGTTCAAGTCCACTTCGATTCCTGCTGCGGCACACCGGCGGTTCAATTGATGTACAAAACCGATCAGGCCGCTGTCCCAGGCTGAAAGTCCGCTGCCGTCAAACTGGATCTGGCGAACACGGGAGCCGGCCAGCAGGTGCTCGAACGTGTCCGCCGCAGAAGGCGCCGGCAGATCGATCTTCCACGTTCCCGAAAGAATAAGCAGCAGCGTATCTTCCGCAATCAGGCGGGTATCCAGCTGGGGTTCCGGCATAGCTATATGCATTGAAAGTCTATGGATCGACAAGTGATCGGACAATGGTCAACCATAGAATAAAATTCGGATAAAGTAAATCTGTCGGCCGGATGGCCGGGAATGGATCTGGCGCCTCAGCCACCGGCAATTTTCACCTGATAGCCCTGGGCCCGGACGGCTGCGGCCAGTTTTTCCCGATGGTCGCCCTGGATTATAATGACACCGTCTTTTATCGTACCGCCGGTACCGCAGCGCTGCTTCAAACCTTTGGCAAAACGCTTCAGGTCCGCCCCCTCCAAAGGAACCCCAAACACGGTGGAAACAGTTTTTCCTCCGCGGCCCTTCACCTCCCGCCGAACCCGGACGATGCCATCCTGCGGATAGCCCGCATTCGCCGGGTCCGTCTTTGGCTTTCTTTTTCTACAGCGGCATTTTTTCTGAGGCTGGCTGCATTGCGGGCAAATCCGGCCCAATTCAGTGAAGTATACCAGACGGGTATCAGCCATCAGGGTGCTCCCGGGGATGATAGGTTTATGGTTTGCGGCAAAATCATGGCAAAGCCCTGGTGGTGAAAGGGCTAAGCGGTGGGAATCTAAAACCCGGTTTTAGCATTTGGCTTGGCTCCCTGCGCGGTTTCTTCAGGTCGGATCAGGGCTTCGAGTGCAGCGGTGAAATAGATGGCAATGCGGTATTCCACCTTATTTCCCCGACGGGGTATGACCGCGTAGAGCAGATAGTCGCCATCTTTTTCCCAGACCCGCGAACTGGCCATCTCCCGGCCCCAATCGAAGTTTCGGGAAGAGCCGTACTTGTCCTCGAGGGTTTGCAACGTATCCGGATTTTCAGTTTTATAGTGGATACGGATCAAGACCGGCCGTTTCGAGTTCTCCTCGAAGAGGATCTCGACCAGATCATAGGGCAAACCTTTCTGGCGGGCATAGCGGTACATCAGACGGGTAACCGGGTGCATGACCTTCAAGCCGATTTCCGAATTGAGCTCGCGGTTCATGCGGTCTAACTTGGGAAAATTCTCTCTCAGGAAGGTGTCGTTGTTAATCGTCAGGTTGACTATCGCGCGGCGTTCTACCGCGGCATCGCCAAGGATATTCCCAAGTTCACCTCTGACGCTGCCGGAAATAAGCGTGCTCTTCCCGATTTTGAAAAAGGTGAAGCTTCCGGTCTGGTCGCCTGCTGATCGCGACCCGGTTTTATCGGTCTCACTGCCGCAGGCTGCCAGCAGTATCAAACAGGCCAGAGCCGTCAAGACGCGAATTGATTTTCTTCTGTTCGGCTGCATAGAAATTTTTTACACCAATCATTTTGTTTAGGCAAGCTTCAGACCGGCTAACTTACAGCAGCGGGAAATTATAGCTGCGAGAACTTATCCCGGTATTCCCGGGGGGCCAGGCCGGTAAACCTTTTAAATAGGCGGCGAAAGGAACTGCTGTCTTCATAACCGATCTGCCAGGTGATTTCGTTCATGCTTTCCCGGGTGGTTTCCAGTCGCCGCTTGGCCTGTTCGATTCTGACCCGCTGCAGATACCCTAGCGGAGCCTGGCCCGTGGCCTGTTTGAAACGCCGCTTGAAATGCCGGGGGCTGAGCCCGGCGGCCCCTGCCAGGGTGTCGATTTGAAGATTCTCGGCATACCGGGTTTCCATCTGGACCTGGGCCTTTAAAATCGCCTCGTCACCGTGGCTTTTATTAAAATCCGTGATCATATAAGGCGCCTGGCTCTGCCGGCTGGGGTCAACGAGAAGCACCTTCGAGCATACCGCAGCCAGTTCGGGCGAGCCGAACAGATTGATTATATAGAGCGCCAGATTGAACATGGCGGTCGTTGCGCCGGTGCAGATCAGGCCGTCATCCTCGCTCATAATCAGTTCCGGCCGTAACTTGACCTTCGGATAACGTTGCTTGAACATCCGTGCAAAATGCCAGTTTACCGTGGCCACCTTTCCGTCCAGCAGGTCTGTTTCAGCCAGCAGGAACGTTCCCGAGCACATGGTGCCCACCGGTTTGCGTTCGGCGTGATGGTCCCGAATCCAGCCGTACAGCGGTTCGTCAATTGGCGGCAGCGGGGCAACATGCGGTAGGAAAGGGGGCACGATAATTAAATCGCTGGGCTGGACTTCCTCCAGGGAACCAGCCGGTTTGAACTCGACACCGCCGTAGGCCCGCACCGGCTTTCCGTCCGTTGTGACCAACAGGCAGTCGAAAAGAGGGTTCTTGTCCTCGGGGGCCATGGCCTGATGCCACAGATTGGCAATGGCAAAGGCGTCCATCAACCCTGAAATGCCTGAAAACAGACAGTTATCCCCTGCCCAAAACGTAATTTTCGCCACTGGCCCTCCCGGCTTTTTTTTTGAAGCGGTTTAAGAGCTTCAACTGGGTTCAAGGTCAAGGCGGGGCGTCAAGTTCAACCGCAGGAATATATGGAATATTTCGAGGATTGAACTTTCCGGCCCAACGCAGAGATTGAATCCAAGGGAAGCTGCTAACCGCTTCAATGGCAGATTTCGCACGCTGAAAGTCATTTGTGACACTTTTCATTCCGTTCGGCAAGGTCTAAATTGCTATCCAACATCAATATATACATGGAGACCTTTGAAAATGCCTGATCTGTATCAGCAACTGGCCCAACACCTCGACAAGCTGCCTGCCGGCTATCCCGCTACGGAAAGCGGCGTGGAGCTACGAATCCTGAAACGTTTGTTTACCGAAGAAGAGGCCCATATTGCCATGGGCCTGACAATGCTGCCCGAAGCAACTGATGCAATTGCAGGGCGACTTCAGGTTGAAGTCGACGTCCTGGCAGACAAACTGGCCGACATGGCTCGCAAAGGGTTGATATTCAGGATCTCAAAAGGCGGCAACCACCTCTACTCTGCCGCCCAGTTCGTCATCGGTATCTGGGAATATCATCTCAACGACCTGGACGAAGAACTGATCCGGGACGTCAACGAATACCTGCCGCAGGTGATGCACAAGCAATGGATGCAAACCGACACCAAGCAGCTGCGGGTCATCCCCATTTCGCAAAAGGTCAATGCCGAAATGAATATTACCTCCTATGAGATGGCGGAAGAGATTATCCGCAGCCAGTCCAAGATAGTGGCCTCGCCCTGCATCTGCCGAAAAGAACACCAGATGGCGGGCAAGGGCTGTGACAACCCCATGGAGGTTTGCCTGTCTTTCGGAACCGGGGCTTATTATTATGAACAGAACGGTTTAGGGCGAGAAGTCGACCAGTCCGAGGCGTTGGAAATCCTTGAAAAGGGCGGGCTGCGGGGCTTGTCCTGCAACCGGGCAACTCCAAGAAACCCACCAATATTTGCATGTGCTGCGGCTGCTGCGGCTGCTGCTGCCAGGTCCTGAAAAATCTGAAAAACTTTCCAGAGCCTGCCGCCGCGGTTCACACCAATTTCTACGCCCAGGTGGATGCTGAAGAATGTGTGGCCTGCGAGGCTTGCGTGGAACGCTGCCACATGGATGCCATCGTGATGGAAGAAGCCGCCCTGGTACTGGGGAACCGCTGTATCGGCTGCGGGGTTTGCATAACCGAGTGCCCCACCGGCGCCCTGCAATTCTACCAGAAAGAGGAGAATGACCGGTACGAGCCGCCTCAAAACGTGTTCGAGACCTACATGAATATGGCCCAGGAAAGAGGGCTTATATGACATCACCCCCACCCGGCCTCCCCCGTCAAGGGGGAGGATGAGATGGCATTCCGATAATAAGAGGCTGAGTCTACTTCATCTCATTCAGCGCCGCCACTGTTTCATCCGGTTCCGGTCGCTGGGTATAATCGGCATTCACCCGCGCATAACAGACATTCCCGCCCTGGTCGATGATATAACGGGCCGGCATGGGCAGGGTCCAGGAATCATCACCGTTGAATTCGGGTAAATTAATACCGAACTGGGTATACAGCGGCGTGAGGTAATCCGGCAGGGTGTGCCGCAGCCCGTATTTGTGAGCAACCTCGTTTCCAGGGTCGCTGAGGATATCGATCTTCAAATTCGTCGCTTTCTTTACTTCTGCATTCAGCGCCGCCGACTGGGGCGCAATGGCCACCAGGGTGGCCCCGGCCGCTTCGATCTCATCGTTGACTTTTGCCAGAGCTTCCAGCTCCATATTGCAATACGGTCACCACTTGCCGCGATAATAAGTTAGTACCACCGGCCCTTTCAGCAGCATCCCCGCTAAGCCAACCTTCTCTCCGGCCGTGTTTTCAAGGGTAAAGTCCGGGGCGCAATCGCCGGTCTTGACCGCTTTGTCCACAAGGCCGGATTCGGCCAGTTCCCGGGTGGCGCGCTGCATAACCTCGATGGCGTCCGCCGGTGCTTTCTCCAAGAAACTCTGCTTATATTTATCCAATTTATCCTGTAGCTTCATTGGACTTCTCCTTTTAAGGTGTTTTGTTTGTCAATCTCTCCGATCAAAGTAGATAAAACACCATAAGCATCTCAATTGAGTTTACAAGGTAAGGATAGTCCAGCGATAATTATCGCATGGGGGGATAAGGAGCTTGACTGAAATTTTAGCAATGAACCGAGGGGTAGATGGTTTTGATACTCCCCTTTAAGACGCGCCGAGCATCGCAGGAAAGGGCGACCATAATTTAGCTTAGGGCGAAGTACTTGTTTGAGCGCAGCGAGTTGTGCTGAGCGCGCCCTTTCCGAGAAGCGCAGGGCAGCCCGCAGGGTCGCGTCTTACGGGCGTTTTCTTTTGGTTCGTTTTCTTTCACGCGAAAGAAAATGAACATAAAGATATGTATCAAATAGATATCGTAGTCTAAATTGCCAAGCCGGCAGACGACGCCGCTAATTTCAAAGGTCACTCAATGGCAATTCTTTCCTGAAGCAATTCTATTTCTTCAGGGGCCGATACACATGGGTCGCCTGCCCGAAAACACTTCGGCCGCTTCCATGATGGTTTCCGATAGAGTCGGATGCGGGTGGATGGTCAGCTTGAGGTCACTTGCCAGAGCAGCCATTTCAACAGCCAGGACCCCCTCGGCAATCAACTCGCCGGCCCCGGTACCCACCAGGCCCACCCCCAGGATGCGCTCGGTGTCGGGATCGATGATGAGCTTGGTCATACCGTCCCCGCTGTTCTGGCTCAAGGCCCGCCCGGAAGCAGCCCACGGAAAGCGTACGGTTTTGTGGGCAATCCCGCGGCTTTTGGCCTCGGTTTCCGTCAGGCCGCACCAGGCAATCTCGGGATCGGTATATACAACCGCCGGAATTGCGGCGGGATCGAAAGCCACCTTATGGCCGGCGATGACCTCCACCGCGACCCGCCCCTCGTGAGAGGCTTTATGGGCCAGCATGGGTTGGCCGGCTACGTCGCCGATGGCAAAGATGGCGGGTTCGGCCGTCTGCCGGCGCGCATCGGCCTTGATGAAACCCTGGTCATCGATCTCCACCCGGGTGTTCTCCAGACCAAGGGACTCGGTGTTGGGACGCCGGCCCACCGACACGAGCACCCGGTCGAACCGGTGTTTGGAAGTTTCACCTTTATTGTTCTCCAGGGTGACCTGGAGGCCTTCGGGTTGATCTGCGACCGAGACAACACGGGTATCGGTCCATATATCGGCAAACTGTTCATCCAAACGCTTTTTCAAAACCCGGACCAGGTCCTTATCCGCTCCGGCCAACAGGCCGGGCAGCATTTCAACTACGGACACCTCGCTTCCCAAAGCCGCGTATACACTGCCCAGCTCAAGTCCGATATAGCCGCCACCCACCACAAGCAGTCGTTTGGGCAGGTTGTCTAGCTGCAGGGCGCCGGTGGAATCCCACACATTGGCGCTTTCCCCCCCCAATCCAGGTACTGCCACCGGCCGCGACCCGGTGGCAATAATTGCTTTCTCAAAAGCAAGTTCCCAATCCTCGTTATCCGGTGTGGCAATCGTCACTGTGCCGGCCCCCTTGAAACGTGCCAGGCCGCGAACATGCTCGATCTTGCGGCGTGAACACAGCTGCCCGAGACCGCCGGTCAACTGGTTCACGACCTTGTCCTTCCAGGTTCGCAGGCGATCGAGATCAATGGTCGGGGGGGCAAAATCAATTCCGTATGCTTCAGCACGCCTGGCTTCGTGAAGCAGGTGGGCCACATGCAGGAGCGTCTTGGATGGGATGCAGCCGCGGTAGAGACAGACACCTCCGGGATTTTCCTCCGGGTCCACCAGGGTAACCTGCATGCCCAGGTCAGCCGCTAAAAAAGCCGCAGCGTAGCCGCCCGGTCCGGCCCCGATCACCAATAACTGTGTCTTTTTCTGTTCGGTCATATGATATCCTTACGGTAGAGTTTCCAGCAGGGCAAAATCAACCTTTGGTATTGACGTTTCCCTTTAAGCCGCGCCGAGCACCGCAGGAAAGTGCGACCATAATATAGCTTAGGGCGAAGTGCGTGTCTGAGTGCAGCGAGTTGTGCTGAGCGCGCCCTTTCCGAGAAGCGCAGGGCCTCGTCTTATGGCGTTTTCTTTTGGTTCATTTTCTTTCACGTGAAAGAAAATGAAAATGTTAGATGGCAGGCAAAGTCAGTAAAACTTCTATGATCATGAAGATTTAGAGCGCTTTGATTCCCGGAGCAGTGAATTTCTCCAAAACCTCAGCAATAGAAGCTAAAGCGACAATAAAAGTGGCTGTTCCAAGGCCTCCACAACCCAACGGGCAAACCGAGCCGCATCGGCGCCGTCAATAAGGCGGTGGTCATAGGAAAGCGACAGGGGCAGCATTAAGCGCGGCTCAAACTGCCCGTTCCGGTGACGCATTTCCGTCTGGCCGCGAGCCACCCCCAGAATGGCCGCTTCCGGATAGTGGACGATCGGCGTGAAAGCGGTGCCCCCGATGCCGCCCAGGTTGGAAATGGTAAAATTACCACCCTGCATTTTCTCGAGAGGCAGCTTTTTGGTCCGCGCCAGCTCCGCCAGTTCATTCAACTCCACAGCCAGTTCGAGCAGGCTCTTTTTGTCTGCATTGTGGATAACCGGCACCAGCAATCCCCGGTCAGTATCCACGGCCACTCCCACGTTGTAATATTGTTTGTAGACGATCTCATTCGTCTGCATATCCACGGAAGCATTGAAACGGGGAAAGATCTTCAGGGCAGCGGTGACGGTTTTCAATAAGATCGCGGTCACGGTCAGTTTGCCGCCGGCAGCCTCCACCTTGCGGGCATGCGTTTTGCGAAACTCTTCGAGATTGGTCATGTCGGCTTTGTCGAAGTGGGTAACATGGGGAATCGCCGTCCAGGCGTTGGACAAATGTTCAGCGGTCTTCCGCCGAACCGTGCTCATGGGTTTGCGCTGGACATCGCCCCAGCGGCTGAAATCCGGTAATGGTTCGGCTACAGCCTGAACCGGGGCCGGGGCGGCCAGCAATCGCTGGGCATTCACCTGCTTTGAATATGCCTTTACATCTTCCCTGGAGATCCGTCCCCCCGGGCCGTTGCCGGGAACTGCATTGATATCGATCCCGATTTCCCGGGCAAAGCGTCGCACCGAAGGCGCAGCCGGGGCAGACTTTTCAGACGGCAGAGCCGTTTCTACCTGCCCTGCGGAAGTTTGCGCAACCACTGCTGGAGAATCGGCGGGGATCGGTTCCGCGGTTGTCGGCTTTTGGACGGCTTCAGGCTCAGGTTCGGCAGGCTCTGGTTGCGTGTGCTCCGGCGCCGGCGGCTTTTCCTGCGCGGGCCGATCTGCCGCCCCTACAGCCTCAAGAGATAGTATCCTGGCCCCCACCTTGATTTCCTGCCCTTCCTCAACGTAAATAGCAGTCACGCGGCCGGCCGCATCGGAGGGCACCTCGGCCACGGCCTTGTCGGTCTCAATCTCTATCACCGGCTGTTCGACTTCGACAACCTCGCCTATCTGCACCAGCACGGCCACCACCGTCCCGGAGGTTACATTTTCACCCAGCTCGGGCAGGATCAGGTCATGACTCATACGCATCCTTCTCCTTTGTGGTTGGATGGATCAATGATTTAGGGGATTCTCCTTCTCCGGATCAATACCCAAGTCAGTAATCGCCTGCACAACAACTTTTTGCTCTATTCGTTCTTCCCGGGCCAGTGCATAAAGGGCTGCCAGGGCAATGTGAGCTTCGTTCACTTCAAAGAAATCACGCAAGTGTCTGCGACCGTCACTGCGCCCAAACCCGTCCGTGCCCAATGACACGAGGGGGCCCGGCAGCCAGCGGCTTATCGATTCGGGCAGGGCTTTAACATAGTCCGTGGCGGCCACGAAAACACCCTCTGCCCCATCCAGGACATCTTCCAGGTACGCCCTGCGCGGGTTGTCGTCCGGGTGGCGCATGTTCCAGCGCTCGCATGCGAGCGCATCCTGATGCAGAGCTTTATAGGATGTCGCGCTCCAGACATTTGCGACCAGATGATATTTTTCGGCCAGCAGGTGGGCGGCCGCCAGGACCTGGTTCAAAATGGC
>Ga0126327_10000029_pt1 | contig 55640 bp, 49 predicted proteins | sample InaspJWI30metaG_FD_101392 | JGI IMG/M metagenome (GOLD analysis project Ga0126327, IMG submission 101392) | Marine gutless worms symbiont microbial communities from Oahu, Hawaii - Inanidrilus sp. 1 OAHU.JWI-30 metaG | ecosystem: Host-associated > Annelida > Digestive system > Unclassified... | reverse complement strand
GCCCTGGGGCCCGAGTTGTTTACCTTTTACCAGGCCATCGGCGTCAACCTTAAACAGATCTATGGCCAGACAGAGATCGTGGGCATTGCCTACATGCATCGCGACGGCGACGTCCGGCCGGACACCGTTGGAAAACCATTGCCGGGAACCGAGTGCAAGATTTCAGAAGAGGGCGAGATCCTTTCCAAATCGCCCTGTGTAACTCCCGGCTATTACAAAATGCCCGAGAAAACCGAGGAGCTGCTGGAAGGCGGCTGGCTGCATTCCGGCGACGCCGGGTATATCGATGGGAACGGGCACCTTGTGGTGATCGACCGCCTGTCGGACGTCATGCACAACAAGTCCGGCGAGATGTTCAGCCCCATGTTTCTGGAAAATAAACTCAAGTTCAGCCCTTATATAAAGGAAGCCGTGATATTCGGCGACCAGCGCGACTATGTGTCCTGCCTGATCAACATTGATCCCATCGTAGTGGGCAAATGGGCGGAGGACCGCGGGATTTCCTACACGACATTTATGGATCTATCCGCCAAACCGGAAGTGGCCGAGCTCATTCATGGCCAGGTTGTGGATATCAATGGTCGGGCTGAACAGGAGCATTTTAAGATCAAACGTTTCGCCATCCTTTATAAACTGCTGGATACGGATGACGGTGAGTTGACCAAAACCGGTAAAATTCGCCGTAAATTTGTCCGGGAGAAATATGAAAACCTCTACGAAGCGCTTTACGACGAAGGTGTAAAAGAAAAAGAAGTCGAAGCCTTTTTTCAATATCAGGATGGTCAATCAACCACCGTTAAAACCAAAATTTCCTTTTATACGATGGAAGGGGTCTGATGAGTTATTTCTTTCAGCTGGTAATCAGCGGCGTTGTGGTAGGATCGATTTATGCCCTGTCCGCGCTCGGCTTTGTACTTATCTACAAGTCAAGTAAAGTACTCAATATCGCGCACGGCCAGTTCATCGCCGCCGGCGCGTTCATTACCTATGCGCTGACGCTTTGGATGAATATCCCCATCTTTTTATCCTTTTTGATCAGCATGGGGATCACTTTTTTCATCGCTATGAGCGTGGAGCGGGTGTTCCTGCGGCGTCTGATCGGAGAGCCCATCATCTCGGTAATCATGGTTACCATCGGCCTGATGTCCATTCTGGACGGTCTAATCTACCTGACGCCTTTTGGTACGGAGAACTTTTCTTTTCCGGTCTTCCTGCCCCAGGAACCCATAATGTTTGGGGGCGTTTCCATCTCCTGGACGCAGTTAGTGGGCGTCATCCTGACCTTTATCATGATCGGGGCGTTTTCCTGGTTCTTCAAAAAATCCACGATCGGGATCTCCATGCGGGCGGTCTCCGACGATCAGATGGCCTCTATGTCTGTCGGCATTTCGGTGCCCAAAGTGTTCGGTCTGGCCTGGGCCTTGGCTGGGCTCAGCGCTGCGGCCGCCGGAACGATTATTGGTAATATCACCGGACTGAACTTCGATACCCTGCATTCTTTCGGGATTACGGTGTTCCCGGTCGTGATTCTCGGCGGCCTGGATTCCATTCTTGGCGCCGTTGTAGCCGGGATTATCATGGGTCTGATCCAGCAGTTCGCGGCCGGTTACCTGGACGGCAACTGGGGACTCAACGGCACCGCTGAAGTGGTCCCGTATATAATTTTGTTGATAATCCTGCTGATCAAGCCGCACGGTCTGTTTGGCATACATGAAATTGAGCGAGTTTAAATTATGGCGACAAATAGATGGTTAGCGACGGGTAATTATTTTACTACCTACCGGGAAGAACAGCGTCTTTTCTTCACAAATCTGGACCGGACAATCTTTACGATGTTCCTGATCCTGCTGTTTGTCTGGCCCCTGCTGTTTCCCCTGAGCAACAAATACATGCTGGTGATCGACAATATTCTCATAGCGGTGGTGGCCGTCATCGGGCTGAACATCGTTACCGGGTTTGCCGGGCTGATTTCCATCGGGCATGCGGCCTTTGTCGGTATCGGGGCCTACACCGTAGCCTCGGTCAGTACACTGATTGGCGACCGGCACATCCTCATTACCCATTGTTGGCCGCTGATGATTTTGCTGGCCGGCTCCATGGGCGCTCTCTTCGGGGCTGTGGTCGGTCTGCCGGCCATGCGGTTGAAACATCTTTACCTGGCCATTGCCACCCTATCATTCCAGATGATTTTTACTTGGACGATTAATTTTCTGGACTTTTTCAACCAGGGGCAGACGATTTTTGTCGGTCGTGCGTTCTGGTTTACCGGCAAGGTGGCCCGTAAAGATCACTATTTTTTCTGGTACTATGTCATTCTGGTGATCATTGTGCTGGGCGCCTTCATGGTTAGAAACCTGTTGCGGACCAAATTTGGGCGTTGCCTGAATGCCGTGCGTGACAACGATCGGGCGGCGGATGCCATGGGGATGCACCCCGGGTTGACCAAGGTCTACGCCTTCGGTCTGGCCGGTTTTTTTGCCGGGGTTGCCGGGGCCCTGCATGCCTACCTGTACCGGGGGGCCGGGATCGAGTCATTCACCCTGCACGAGTCGATTATCTACCTGGCCATGGCCATCGTAGGGGGGCTGGGTACCCTTAACGGATCTTTCTGGGGACCGGCGGCCATTAAGTTTCTGGATCTCGGGGTGGAAACGCTCTCCGAGCATGCCTCGGATATTTTCCCGGCCACCATGAACCTGGCCACGGCCCTCAAGCCGTTTTCCTTCGGCCTGGTCATCGTCCTGTTCCTGATGTTTGAACCGCGGGGGATAGCCAACTGGTGGCGTATTTCCCGTTCATATACCAAATTGTGGCCGTTCCGCTACTGACGGGGAATTGCCGCGTAGCATCGTAGGGATTGTGTGTGCCTTTGTAACAGCTCCAGATCTTTAACCGTTAATTTCAAACCAGACCAAGGGGGTAACATGAAGAACCGAAAGAGGATGCTGTTTAAGATTACGCTTGCGTTCATGATTGTGTTTGCTTTCACCTTCCAGGCCCAGGCCGAAACGTACAATCTGGCCCTGTCCCTCGCCATCACGGGACCGACATCTGATGCCGGCAACCCCTATTCCAAGGGGGTTGAAGATTATTTCCGGTATGTCAATGACATGAAACTCCTGGGAAATGACAAAATCGACTGCACTATTCGGGACGACCAGTACAAGACGGATGTTACCAAACGTAATTTTGAAGATTTTCTTGATATGGGCATCGTCTTCTACCTGAACTATTCCACCGGCAGCACCCTGGCGTTGAAACGGGATTTCGAAGAAGAGCAGATGCCGGTGATTCCGGCTTCCTTCCACGCCGGTAACCTGGATAACTCCAATTACATCTTCCTGCCGATTGCTTCCTATTCCGCCCAGGCCATCGGTCTGGCAGAGTACATTGTGAGAAACCACAAAGGGGCGACACCCAGGGTAGCCATGTTCCTGCATCCGTCTGCTTTCGGTCGGGGACCGCTTTCAGATGTCCAGAAAGCCGTCAAAGCTGGGCTGGACATGAATATCGTAGAAGTAGTCGAACACGGCAAGGACCTGGATAACACCGCCATGCTTAAACGCCTGCAGTCCAAAGGCGTTCAGTATGTAATCAGCCAGACCATCCAATCTCCGGTTGCCACGATGATTAAAGATGCCAGCCGTCTGGGTATGGTTGCTACGGAATTCGGCCAGAAAGGTAAGATCACCTTTACCGGCTGCCACTATACAGGCGGCAACGACCTGGTGGCCTTAGCCGGATCGGCGGCCGAGAATTACTATTGGACAACGTCCTATATTGTGACATCTGAGCCCAGTGCCGGTGCTGATGCACAGATTGCCCTGGCTAAAAAGTATGGTCGGGATGACAAGGCGGCCAATTCGCATAACTACGCCAATGGCGTCATGGTAGCCCAGGTTGCCACTGAATGTATCCGCCGGGCCAAGGCCAAAGGGGTGAAAGTCACCAAGGAGTCGCTCTATGCAGAACTCCTGCAGATGAATGGTGTGAATGCCTTCTATCCCGTAACTACGGTAGGTCCGGTCACTTATTCAAAAACAGATCAGGCCGGCGTTGACACATTACAGATGTATTCCGTCCAAGACGGGAAATTCGTTTCCGTGGGCAAACCGTTCATCCCGGAATACACGAGCAAGATCAAATAGGTTTGAACAAAAGGGGCCCGGCCCCCGCTGTTCAGATCGTATCAGATACCCCCTGCGCCGTCGGCCGATTGTTGGCCGGCGGGGCAGGCTTGCCGCGGGCTGCCCGGCTCGACGGCGATCATATGACAAGAAAGTGCAAGCTGCCCTATGGATACGAACACAACTGAAAATCTGCTGGAAGTGAACAACATCGAAGTGGTTTATAACGACATCATCCAGGTTCTGCGCGGTGTCAGCCTGAATGTGCCCAAAGGCGGCATTGTGGCCCTGCTGGGAACAAACGGCGCCGGGAAGACTACAACCCTGCGCGCCATCAGCGGACTGCTCAAACCGGAAAACGGTTTTATCCGGGATGGGTATATCAAGTTTGCCGGCCACGATATTACCAACGTATTGGGTACTGAGGTGGTGAAACTCGGCGCCGTCATGGTCCCGGAAGGGCGGCGCGTGTTCAAACACCTGACCGTGGATGAAAACATCCGGGTGGGCTCCATCACCCGTAAGGATGGTGCGCAAAAAATCAAGGCCGACAACGAGTTGATGTATGATCATTTCCCGCGGCTTTCGCCGATCACCAACCGCCTGGCCGGTTATTGCTCGGGCGGCGAGCAGCAGATGATCGCCATCGGCCGAGCGCTGATGGCGGCACCCAAAATGCTCATGCTGGACGAACCTTCCCTGGGCTTGGCCCCCCTGTTGGTTAAAGAGATTTTCGAGAATATCGAAACCATCAACCGGGATTTGAATACCACGATTCTGGTCGTCGAGCAGAATGCCAAGATTGCGCTGCAGGTTTCTGATTACGCCTATATTATGGAATCGGGAAAGATTGTGCTCGAAGGACCGTCCCAAGAGTTGCGCGACAATCCGGATGTTAAGGAATTTTACATGGGGATTACCCAGGGCGGCGGTCGTAAGTCCTTTAAAGAAGTTAAGTCGTATAAACGTAGAAAACGCTGGATGTAGTTTCCTGGACCTCCGGGAAAGGAGTTAAATATGAATATTCTGGTTGGTTACAATGCAAGCTATGTTGCTAAATCTGCGCTTGAGTTGGCCAGAAAACACGCCAAAGCCTTTGATGCCAAGGTTTATGTAATGATTTCTTCGGAGGGCGGGTCCAAGGAGAAACTCGAAGATGTGAGCCAGGCCACGAAAGAACTCGAATCCGCGAAAGAGTTTATTGAACAGGAAGGTATCGAGTGTGAAGTGGTTCAGATGGCCCGCGGCCTTTCACCAGGCGAGGATCTGGTGCGTTTTACCAAGGAAAAAAGCATAGACCATTTGTACGTTGGGATAGAAAAGAAATCTAAAACCCAGAAACTGCTGCTTGGTTCTACAGCCCAATACGTGATTTTAAAAGCCAACTGCCCTGTAACAACTGTTAAATAGTATCGCGGCCGGGATGTCTGGGCCGACTTCACCCGAAGCCAAGCCTGTAAACACCCGTGGATAGACTTGTTAGAAGCCATCTCAAATCAGGCTCCGGTTTTTGAGACAGCTTCCGGTACGATTTCCAAACGAGCAACTTGCATTCTCCCGAGACTCAGCCGGTCAACCCGGACACTACCGGTGCGTCCTGACAGGCTGATGACGGAGGCGACCTACGCAATGCACAAATTGCGATCATGCGTATACATGCCACTATTGGCTGGAGGTTCACATGGGACTATATGATTTTACCTTCTACGATCTGATAAACCGCAATGCGGCCTGCTACGGAAGCAGCGACGCCTGGTTTGAGGTCGACACCGAGCGGATGTTATCCTTTCAAGAAGTCAAGCAGTTGACCGATCGCCTGGCCAGTGGCCTGCAGCGTGCGGGAGTCAATCCTGGAGATCGCCTGGCCGTGCTGGGTAAGAACAGTATCGAGTTTTTTCTCGTGTACGGAGCCGCCGCGGCATTGGGGGCAATTGTCCTGCCGGTCAACTGGAGACTTTCCGAGGACGAGGTTAGTTATATACTCAATGACTGTGCCCCGACGATCCTGTTTGCCGATGCTGAATTCGAGGCCATTATCAAAAAGCTGGAGGGCAAGTTCCCCTCGGTCAAAGGCCAATTCAACCTGAAGTCTGGTGGCGGCGGCAGTCTGATGGGATTTGACACCCTGCTGGATAACGACGGGAGTTTCCAGAACAGTCCGGTTACCTCTGATGACGGGTTTGCCATCATCCACACGGCAGCCGTGGCCGGAAAACCACGCGGCGCCCTGCTCAGTCACACCAACCTGCTGTGTGCAAATCTGCAGTGGCACTGGTGCTGCCGGATAAGCAGGGAAGATGTACACCTGAGCATGCTGCCCTTATTTCATGTCGCCGGATTGTTCATGGCGGCGGCCAGCTTTCATGTGGGTGCCTTGAATGTCAATATGAGCAAGTTCGATGCCGAAACAGCCGTTGCGCTGATTGCCGAGCGCCGGGTGTCCCTGCTGTTCGATTTTTCTCCGATCCTGACCAATATCATGGAAAAACAGAGCGAAACAGGGGCCGATATCAGTTCCCTGCGGGCGGTTATCGGTCTCGATTCACCGGAAAACATAGAGAAATATCAGGCGCTGCATGGCGGCACGTTCTATTGCATGTACGGCCAGACGGAAACTTCCTGCGTGGCGACCTTTGGCAAATACAACGATTGCCCCGGATCGGCCGGGCAGGTCATTCCCATGGCGCAGGTGCGGCTGTTTGATGATGAAGACCAGGAGGTCCCCCCGGGAGAAGTCGGTGAGATCGTGATGCAGGGCCCGATGGTTTTCAAAGGGTACTGGAACCTTGATGAAGACAATGCGGCTACTTTCCGCAGCGGCTGGCACCACACAGGTGATCTGGGGCGCTTCAACGAAGATGGGTACCTTTTTTATGCCGGACGCAAGCCGGAAAAGGAGTTGATCAAGCCCGGCGGCGAAAATGTATATCCAGCCGAGGTCGAGAAGGTCATCCTGAAACATCCGGCCGTCACGCAGACTGTTGTATTCGGGGTTCCCGATCCCAAGTGGAAAGAGGGTATCAAAGCTGTATGCGTCACTGCAGCAGGCCAGAGTATCTCCGCGGCTGACCTTATTGCCTTTGTGGGAGACCGCATTGCGCGTTATAAAAAACCCCAGTACGTGCAGTTTGTGGACAGCTTGCCTGAAAATGAAGATGGCAGTGCTGACCGTGAAAAAGTAAAGGAGCTTTACGGCGGCGAGCAGGGATAAAGGTTATCTTAAAACCGTCTTCTGGGGCCATCTTCTGCCTTCGCTGAAGGTAAATACGATTAAACTATGCTGGCAGCCTTGCATGCCCGGCACAGAGCGCAGAGGGGACCTTGAACCAAAATCCGGTTATTAAGCCGGCCTTTGACGCTTCAATAACAAATTTTTAAAAAATGTATAAAGGCCTGGATAGTGATATCCCCGTTTTCCGGCAGGACAACGGGGATTTATTTTTTCATCTGTTCGTAGGTCTGGGAGACATGCTGAAATATCAGCTGGGCGCTGTTGGGGATGGATGCGGTCCAATACTTTTCAATCCGTTCGGCAATGCGAACAATACTTTTGGCGGCCAGGCTATCCGGAAAATTGGTGAGTAACGGGGCCCGTTTGCGGACCGATTGGGTTACTTTTGGGTCTTCAAAGATAAATCCAAAATAGTCGGCATCAATATTCAGGATATTTTTAAGGCTGTTGCTGATCTGCGCCGCCATTGTGGAATCGTCCGGCCCGTTGCCCCGGTTGAAGATGATGCGGGGGCGGCAGGCACTATAGGCCTTTGAAATCAGGGCGCCTGCTTCCGGTTCTTCCCGGACCAGTTCCCGCCTCAGTTTTTCTATGGAAGGGACCTGGTTTTCCATGGGTTTGTTGACCAGGTCTTTGAGCAGCAGGCTGGCGCTGCGGTTCTTGGCGATGTTCCGGCCAATGGTTCTGATCAGGTAGTTCTTTAAAAAACCGAGCATACTGATGATGGCCGGGTAATCGGGTGTGGTAATGGCAATACCGTGCCGGCCCAGCCCAAAAAAGTCCAGGGTGTTGAAGGAGGAACCGGCCCCGAGATCCAAAATGATGTAGTCTGCCGAGAGTTTATTGATTCTGCGGATGAGCTTTAATTTCTGGGTATAGGCGATGTTGGCCATAAAGGGGGTTTTGCCGTCGCCGGGGATAAAGCTGAGTTTCGGCAGTTCCGTGGGTACGACCAGGTCGCTCAATTCGCCGCGGCGGGCTTTTAGAAAATCGCCCACCCCGGGAAACTGATTGGGAATGCCCAGAAAGTGATGCAGATTGGAGCCGCCCAGATCGAGATCCAGAGCCAGGGTTTTATGCCCGGCCTGAGCCAGGGCGATGGCCAGGTTGGCGCTCAAAAGCGATTTGCCGACACCGCCTTTGCCTGCGGCGACGGGAATAATAACAGGTTTTGTTCTCATAAGCGGTGGTCGGGTGCTGTTTGTCAGATTAGCATGCTGGTCCTGAACCATCGGTTGGTTTAGACGCTAATTTCCCTAACAGCCTGATTAAAAATACTATTTAATAGTCTTCCTGTCAAACCGGCGGCCTGGTCTGTCAATTGACTTTGTAGGTCGGGTGCGATAATTGTAAAGGTAGAAGCAGTTTGAAAATGCCTTTTGGTCCAATTGCGGCGTTGGGCGCCCGGTCCCCGTCCTGGAAATATGTTAGTATTTATCACGATGGGCATTGGCTATGCCGACACCCCCGTTATGATATTCACGGTCGCTGCACCTTGAACCAAAATCCCATTATGAGATAGCTCCTAATTTGAAAACAGCAGGCCAACAAGCACCCATGCAGGAGGTCCCGGATTAAAATGGATACCGAAAAAAGAAAAAATATCAGGATCGATTTCAAAACAGGGGTGGTGCTCAAAACTGCGGGGGAAACGATCTCATCTGACGCGGATTCGAGAGATATCAGTCTCAAAGGAATGTTTATCAAAACCGACAAAGTGCTGGCTGCGGGCACCCCCTGCGACGTTGAATTGATTCTGGCCGGTGTATCAACGAACCTGACATTGGCCATAAAAGGCAAAATCGCCCGTCAGGAGGCGGGCGGTTTGGGGGTATCTTTTGAAGGAATCGATTTGGATAGCTACTGGCATTTGAAAAACCTTTTGATCTATAATGCCCAGGACCCTGAAGAAATCGAAAAGGAGTTCCCCCAACCGCTTGAGGAATCCGTACCCGGCTTTAAAGGCGAAGCCTAGCGCAAGGCGCCAAGAAGGCTTTTATCTGGAGTCTGCAAAAATTTTCGCTGCCAGATCGATATCTTCCGGGCAGAACACAAACAGACAATTTTCATCCGGAGACGAAACCGATCCGTACACGTAGTTGATGTTTATGCCCTCCTTTCCGAATTTTGAGGCCATTGCGGCCAACACACCCGGTTTATTATCCAACTGCACCGCGATAACCGGCATGATATCAAAGATGAATTCATTACGGGAAAGCAGGTCAATCGTTTCGTCAGTCTTGTCGACCAGAAAGCGGATGAGGGCATACTCTGCGGAGTCCTTGCGCATCGAGTTGTAACTGGCGGCAGAGGCGATCCGTTTTAAGGATTTACCCCGGGCCTTGAAAAGGCCTTTTACATAGTCGGACGCATCCTGGATAGTGAGGGCATCAATGTTGATACCAGCCTCCGAAATGAGTGAGGTTAAACGCCCCAACTCGCCAGGGACATTCTTTAAAAATAGTGAGATTTCTGTGCGAACCATGAATATGCCTCCGACTGTTAGACTGCGTATACAGGCTATGGGAAACCAACCTGCCTATGGATATAGTGTTATCAGTTTGAGAAAGTCAATATCAAGTGTCTTCGGGCCTGCCCGCCAACCAGATTAGACGAGTTCCAACGCTACAGTCTGCAGCCTGTCTTTACGGAACCAACAGGTAGAAACCGTACTTATTTTGCAGCCCCGGATGGTTTCCGCCGGTCCCTGAGAATTTGGTTGGAAATAACGACCCTCTGAATTTCCGAAGTACCCTCATAGATAGTGAATACGCGTGCATCCCGGTAAAACCGCTCCACCGGGTAGTCTTTGGTAAAGCCGTAGCCGCCGTGAACCTGCAGGGCTTTACCGGTAATCCGATTAACCATCTCCGATGCAAACAGCTTGGCCATCGATGCCTGGGCGGTGTAACGCTCACCGCGATCCTTCATGGCCGCAGCCGATAGAACCAGTTGCCGGGCGGCTTCGATCTCAGTGGCCATGTCGGCGATGGTCCACCGAATGCCCTGGAACTTTGAGATGGATTGGCCGAATTGCTGGCGCTCTTTGGCATACTTGATGGCGGCATCCAGGGCTGCCTGGGCAACCCCTATAGACTGGGCCGCAATGCCGATTCGGCCGCCGTCCAGACCGGACATGGCGATCATGAAACCGTCGCCCTCATTGCCCAGCAGGTTTTGCGCGGGGACCCGGCAGTCTTCAAAGATCAGGTCGGTCGTGTCCGAGGCCCGGAGCCCAATTTTATCCTCGACCTGGCCCACGATCAGCCCCGGCGTATCCTTCTCCACGATGAAGGCGCTGATCCCTTTGTGCTTCTGGGATTCATCCGTTTTGGCCGTCACGATGACGGTCTTGGAATTTTGTCCGGAGGTGATGAAACGCTTGGTACCGTTGATGATGTAGTGGTCGCCGTCGCGCACCGCCGTTGCTTCCTGGCTGACCGGATCCGACCCGGCTGTGGGTTCGGTCAAGGCAAATGCACCGATCACTTCACCGGCGGCCAGCGGTTTTAGGTACTTTTCCTTCTGTTCCTCAGTCCCGTAGCGGTAAATGCTTTCACACACAATCGAGTTTTGGACCGACATGACCACCGCGGTGGAAGCACATGAGTAGGCAATTTCCGAAAGGGCCAGAACATAGCTGATGGTATCCGCATCTGAACCTTCGTATTCGAACGGAACCATCATGCCCATGAGCCCGAGTTCGCCCATCTGGCGTAGGTTGTCGGCTGGGAATTCTTTTGTTTTGTCCCGCTCGGCTGCCGTGGCCGCCACCACTTTCCGGGAAAACTCCCGCACCATGCTCTGGACCATCAACTGTTCATCAGTAAGTTTAAATGACATGACAAGCTCCCTATGGTCCGTAGATAACGACGATCAATCTAGCAGCCGTTTCACCCACATTCTTCAGGTTATGGCTGATGCCGGAATTGAAATGCAGCGAATCATCAGGGCCTAACTTGTTGACATGGTCCCCAACCGTGATTTCCAGGTCGCCGTCCAGAACATACACAAACTCTTCGCCTTCATGCTGATAGCCCACGCCCTCGTGATCAGTCAGAGGCTCAATGGTGACGCGGAAAGCCTTGAGATGCTTGTTCTCGGCCCCCGGGGTCAGCGTCGTATAAGCGTAATTTGAGGTTCGCTTGGCATAAGCCGCGACCCGGTCGGTGAGTTTTTCATCGCTCTGTTCCTTGAGAAACAGGGCCGAATCAATCTGCAGCGAGCGCGCGATCTGCAGCAGGGCTCCCACGGGAGGGATTTCCTTGCCGGCTTCAATTTTCTTCAGGCGATCAACAGACAGACCGGTTTCGTTCGCCACATTTTCCAGTGACATTTTCTTCTGGGTTCTAAACTGCTTGATCTTCTTTCCCACCGGTGTCATGGCGGGTTTCTTCTTGCGTGGCATTCGGTTGCCTCCTTGGGGAACATTCTGGTGCGCCCTGATTAATATTCATAGAACCCGCGCCCGGTTTTGCGGCCCAGCCAACCGGCCTCCACATATTTATACAGCAGCGGACAAGGGCGATATTTTGAATCCTTGAATCCGTTGTAAAGCGTTTCCATAATAGCCAGACAGGTATCCAGGCCGATCAGGTCCGCCAGCGCCAGGGGGCCCATGGGATGATTCATTCCCAGTTTCATGACCGTGTCGATGTCTTCCGGCTTGCCGACATTGTGATAGAGACAGTAGACGGCTTCGTTGATCATGGGCAGCAGGATCCGGTTGTCGATAAAGCCCGGAAAGTCGTTAGCCTGGGCAGGGGTTTTACCGAATTTCTCGGAAAGGTCCCAGGTTGTCTGAAAGGTTTCGTCTGATGTGGCGATTCCCCGGATGATTTCCACCAGGCGCATGACCGGGACCGGGTTCATGAAATGCATCCCGATGACCTTGTCCGGACGGGATGTCTGGGCCGCAATCCGGCCGATAGGAATGGAAGAGGTATTGGTAGCCAGGATGACATGTTCGGCACAGGTTGCATCCAGGTCCTTGAAAATCTGGAATTTAAGCGTTTCATTTTCGGTGGCTGCTTCAACGACGATGTCGGCTGCGGCCATATCCTTGATGTCTGTACTGGTTTTGATGCGGCCCAGGATTGCGGCCTTGTCGTCCTCTGACAGTTTGCCCTTGTCGACGCTGCGGCTGAGGTTTTTGGTGATGACAGCCAGCCCGTTTTCCACGAATTCAGTTTTGATATCATTCATGATAACGTCGAGGCCCGCTGCTGCCGCGACCTGGGCAATACCATTGCCCATCTGTCCTGCACCAATTACACCAAAGGTCTTAATTTCAGCCATTTTTAGCTCCTTCATAGAAAAAAGGGTTCAAGGATTCGAGGTTCCAGGGTTCCCGTCTGCGCCAGAGGCTACACCGGGCAAGCAAGGGTTCAAGGGCCGAGTGATTCTTAAGGGTAAAGCCTTTTACTTGGCCCCTGATTTTTCATCTCTTCACAATCAACGCTACCGCTTCCCCGCCGCCGAGACAGAGCGAAGCGAGGCCGGTTTTACTGTCACGCCGGATCATCTCATGCAGCAGGGTGACCAGCACCCGGCAGCCGCTTGCCCCGATAGGATGCCCCAGGGCCACGGAGCCGCCGTTTACGTTCACTTTGGAAGCATCGAGTCCCAATTCTTTCATGACGGCCACAGTCGAGCCGGAAAAGGCCTCGTTGATTTCATACAGGTCTACATCTGCTTGGGTAATGCCTTCCTTGGCCAGGCATTTGGGCACGGCCCAGATTGGTGCCACCAATACGTACTTCATATCGATTCCATACGAGGCCTGGGCCCCGATGCTGGCCATGATTTCACATCCCAGTGCTTCGGCTTTCGCGCGGGACATGACAACTACAGCGGCGGCGCCGTCGCTGATAATCGAAGCATTGGCGGCCGTACCGACTCCGTCCTTTTTAAAAGCCGGCCGCATTTTGGCGGCGGCCTCATAGGTGGTATCCGCCGGACATTCATCCTGAGCGAAGATCAACGGCTCGCCTTTGCGCTGCGGAATTTCAACCGGAACGATCTCGTCTATAAAACGGCCGGCGGCAATTGATTCCTGCGCCCGCGCATAAGACTGCACGGCATAGCGGTCCTGATCCTCGCGAGTGACATTGTACTTCTCCGAACAGAGTTCATTGGACATGCCCATGTGGAAGTCGTTGACTATGTCCCACAGCCCGTCATGGATCATGTGGTCCTGGAGCTGTCCCGGTCCCATGCGGTAGCCAAAGCGGGCTTTCTCCAGATAGTAGGGTGCGGCCGACATGTTTTCCATACCGCCGGCAACGACTACCTCCGCGTCTCCGGTCTGGACGGCCTGGGCCGCCAGCATGACTGCCTTCAGGGCACTGCCGCAGACCTTGTTTACCGTAATGGCTTCCACTTCCCACGGCATGTCGGCGGCCACCGCGGCCTGCTTGGCCGGGTTCTGGCCGCTTCCGCAGGGCAAGACTTGCCCCATGATCACTTCGTTGACTTCCTTTTTATTGATACCCGCGCGCTCTACAGCCGCTTCAATGGCCAGGGCGCCCAGTTTGGTGGCCGGCAGGCCGGACAGGGATCCGTTGAAACTGGCCAGCGGGGTTCGGACGGCGCTTACAATGACTGCCTCATTCATGTTGGTCTCCGTGTAATTAAAGGTTTGCTTTTAAACCGGTGCCTGCCCGTGAACATTAGTTTTGTCTCCTGCCACGGTTAAAAACTGTTAGGGCAGGCACCGGTTAAAAACTGTTCGCCAACTTCGTTGCCGAAAGTAGGGTTCAAGGGTTCGAGGGTTCCAGGGTTCAAGGGTATTGGTTTTCGCGCAACCCCTTGAACCCTTGGTTCCTGGGACCCTGGTTTGTTCTACATATTCCGGCGGTATTTGCCGCCGACTTCGTACAGAGCTTCGGTGATCTGTCCGAGGCTGCAGGTTTTTACGGTCTCCATTAGTTCAGCGAAGATATTTGCACCACCTAACGCTGCTTGCTGAAGTTTTCTCAGTGCCTCCGGGGAGGCCTCTTTGTGCTCATCCTGAAAAGCGGCCAGGCGGCTGAGCTGGGATTCTTTTTCTGAATCAGTGGCGCGGGCCAGGTCAATGCAGGAGATACCCTCGTTGAAATCATCATTGTCGGCATGCGGGTCGCGGAAGGTGTTTACGCCCACGATAGGCAGTTCACCGTTGTGCTTCAAGACTTCATAATGGATGGATTCATCTTGAATCTTGCTGCGCTGGTAGCCGGTTTCCATGGCGCCCAGGACCCCGCCGCGCTCGGTTATCCGATCATATTCCATCAGGACGGCCTCTTCGACCAGGTCGGTTAATTCTTCGACGATGAAGCTGCCTTGCTGGGGGTTTTCATTTTTGGCCAGGCCCCACTCACGGTTGATGATCATCTGGATGGCCAGGGCCCGGCGAACCGATTCTTCCGTCGGCGTGGTGATGGCCTCATCGAATGCATTGGTGTGCAGGCTGTTGCAGTTGTCATAGACAGCGCACAGGGCCTGCAGCGTCGTGCGGATATCGTTGAACTGGATATCCTGGCTGTGCAGGCTGCGCCCGGAAGTCTGGATGTGATATTTCAACATCTGGGATCTAACCGACGCGCCGTATTTCTCTTTCAGGGCGATGGACCAGATGCGGCGCGCCACGCGGCCAATGACGGTATACTCCGGATCCATGCCGTTGCTGAAGAAGAAGGAAAGGTTGGGGCCGAAGCTGTCCAGGGGCATGCCCCGGGACAGGTAGTATTCCAGATAGGTAAACCCGTTGGCCAGCGTAAACGCCAGCTGCGAAATGGGGTTGGCCCCGGCTTCGGCAATATGGTAGCCGGAGATGGAGACGGAATAGAAATTGCGGACATTCTTGGCTATGAAGTATGCCTGTATATCACCCATCATTTTCAGAGCAAAGTCGATGGAGAAAATGCAGGTGTTCTGGCCCTGGTCTTCTTTGAGAATGTCTGCCTGGACGGTTCCCCGCACGTTCTCCAGAGTCTGGTTCTTAATGGACTCGTATTCAGCTGTATCCGGCTCCCGTCCATTGGCTTCCTGAAATTTTTCCACCTCCTGATCAATGGCGGTATTGAGGAACATGGCCAGCATGATCGGTGCCGGTCCGTTGATGGTCATAGATACGGACGTGGTCGGCGCACACAGTTCGAACCCGCCATACAGGACCTTGACGTCGTCCAGGGTGCAGACGCTGACCCCGGAATTGCCCACCTTGCCCATGATATCGGGGCGCCGGTCCGGATCGTAGCCATACAGGGTAACCGAATCGAAAGCCGTAGAGAGCCGTTTCGCGTCACTGGAAGCGGACAGGAGCTTGAAGCGACGGTTGGTGCGCGCCGGATCGCCTTCTCCGGCGAACATGCGAGTCGGATCCTCTCCGACGCGCTTCATGGGAAATACGCCGGCGGTAAAGGGAAAGTAGCCCGGCAGGTTTTCCCGGCGCAGCCACCGGTATATTTCGCCGGGGTCCTTGAATTTGGGCAGGGCAATTTTCGGAATCTGCTGGTGTGAGAGCGATTCATTTTTCAAAGGCACCCGGATCTCACGGCCGCGTACTTCATATACCAGCTCATCCTGTGAGTAGGCTTCCCGGGTGGTTTCCCAGTCAGCGAGTAGGGCTGTGGTTTCTTTATCAAGGGCGTTTTGCGCTGCCGAGATTTCTGTATTCAGGCGTTCAAGCAAGGCAGTCGTATCACCATCCAGGGCGCCGCTTGAGAAGTCCTCCGCGGTTTCCTGAAGGTGCCAGACCCGCCGCAGGTCGTCTGCCTGGTCTTCGGTGTGCTGGTGGTACTTTCGGATGGTATCCGCGATCTCAGCCAGGTAACGAGCCCTTTCCGGCGGAATGATAATGGTTTTGGATGATGACTCCTTGGTCTCCGGCCTGGGCAGGCTCGAATTGAATTCCACGCCGGTTTTGGCGGAAATTGTATCCAGCAGTGCGTGGTACAGCGCCGTTACCCCGTCATCGTTGAATTTGGAGGCGATGGTTCCGAAGACCGGCATGTCATCGGGCGACTTGTCAAAGGCATTGCGGTTACGCTGGACCTGCTTGCGGACATCGCGCACGGCATCTTCACCGCCGCGTTTTTCATACTTGTTGACCACGACCAGGTCGGCGAAATCAAGCATGTCGATTTTTTCCAGTTGTGAAGCGGCGCCGAACTCACTGGTCATGACGTACAGAGACAGATCCACGAGATCGATAATGTGCGAATCTCCCTGGCCGATCCCGGCGGTTTCGGCGATAACCAGGTCATAGCCGGCGGCTTTGGCGACCTCAATCGATTCGGCCAGGGCATCGGGGATCTCCGTATGGGATCGCCGGGTGGCCAGCGAGCGCATGTAAATCCGCGGATTGCCGATGGCGTTCATGCGGATGCGGTCGCCCAGCAGGGCTCCCCCGGTTTTACGGCGGGAGGGATCTGCGCTGATGATGGCGATCGTAATGTCCTTGAGGTCGTGCAGCATACGCAGGATCAACTCGTCTGTGAGTGAAGATTTGCCGGCCCCGCCCGTGCCCGTGATGCCGAGAACGGGCACGGGCCGATCCTGGATTTGGGCCTTGAGCTCGGCGCGCAGTTTATCAAGATGGCCGTTTTCGCTGGCTTTGGCCTGTTCAACCGCGGTGATGGCGTTGGCTACCAGGCGCTTGTTGTCGGTGGAGAGAGCTGCCAGATCACAGGCAGTGTCCATCGATCGCTGCGCCGTGTCCATTTTCTGGACCATATCGTTTTATGATCCCCTGCAGGCCCATGCGGGCCCCATCTTCCGGAGAATAGATCTTGGTGACGCCGTAGGCCTCCAGTTCTTGTATTTCTTCCGGTACGATGACGCCGCCACCCCCGCCGAAGACCAGGATGTGCGGAGCGCCGGCATCTTTCAACAGGTCGACGGTATACTTAAAAAACTCTACATGGCCGCCCTGGTAACAGGAGACAGCGATGCCCTGGGCATCTTCTTCAACGGCCGCATCGACGACTTCCTTCGCCGAACGATTGTGTCCGAGATGAATCACTTCAGCGCCGCTGGCCTGTAGAATTCTGCGAAAGATATTGATGGATGCATCGTGTCCATCAAACAGGGACGTGGCGGTTACGATTCTGACGTTGTTTTCAGGCTGGTAGACTTGGGTGTCGGCGGACATTTACTCCTCCTCAAATTTATCAGTCAAACTTACAAACCCCTGCGCGTACTATATGGTACCGGTATTACAGATACCCAGTATAAATTCGGACTGCATTTCGATGTAATCTTCAATACGGTAGTGCCGGGAAAGATACCAGCGGCGGAACGTCCACATGTGTCCGAGTACGGTTATGTTGTGGGCCACGAGCTCGATGAACTTTTCCTGCAGGGCGGGCAGTTCCCCGCTGTCGATCAGTTTGGCCAATACCTGCATGAAGATTCCGGTGATACGCACCTCGTTTTCGAGCACCTTGTTGCGCCACTGGGGCGGCAGGGACTGGGTTTCCTGGTATATCAGTAAGATATGGTCGTTCATGCGGTGACACACCAGGAAATATTCCCGGATGACCTCCGCAAGAGAATTGAGGCCCTTTCCCTTGCGATTCAGGGCTTCGCTGACCCCCTGTTCGATTTCGGCGTGGATGGCATCGCATACCAGATACAGCACATCCTCTTTGGATTCGATATATTCGTACAAAGACCCAATGGAAAACCCCGCGGCGCGGGCGATTTGGCGGGTGGTGGTTTTGTGAAACCCGTTTTCGATGAACAATTGAACCGCCGCATCGATAATCTGACGCCGGCGCAACTCCACCAGGCCCTGATTCTTGATCTGGGTGGGGATGTTTACAACTGTGTTGGTGTGCCTGTTTTTCATCGTTTCAACACCCGTTAGCCGGCCTCTAAATAGATGCGCAGAATAAAAATTGAGCGAGCGCTCGGTCATAAATAGCTTTGCAAAAGTGCCGGTGTCAAGCAATTTGTTTGTTAAAATTGAACTTTTTTTAAAAGATTCAAAAAAATGGGGGTATTTTAAATAATTAGATTGATTTGCGCTTAGGCTCATAATAAACAGGGGCTCTTTATATCAATGGCCGGGAGGGCCCCGCAGAAGGTGCAGCCATGAATCCAATGCAATCATTTCGTAACCTGTCGATTCGCAATAAGCTGCTGTTCAGCTATTCGGCAATTTTTATTTTTACCCTGGCCCTGGGCGGCTTCATTACCCATTTCGTCTTGAAACGGACCATTGAGGCCAACATCGAAAGCGAGTTGAAAAAATCGACTGCGGCCATCTTGAACATGGTGCGAACCTCTGTGTCGGTCTCCATTAAAAATTACCTGCGGGCAGCGGCTGAAAAGAACCTGGACATGGTCCGCTATCTCTATTCACGCTACGAGGCGGGCGAACTGTCCGAAGAGCAGGCCAAGCAGCTGGCCACCGATAACCTGCTGAGTCAGAAAATCGGCCAGACCGGATACATCGCCTGCGTGGACAGCCGGGGAGTTATGGCCATCCATCCCCAGAAAGCCTGGGTGGGGGCGGATATATCCAATCAGGGGTTTGTCCGGGAGATGATCACCCGCAAGCAAGGCTATCTCGAATACGACTGGAAGAACCCCGGTGAAGCCAGCCCCCGGCCCAAAGCCCTGTATATGGCCTACTTCGAGCCCTGGGACTGGATTATCGATGTCTCGTCCTATCGGGACGAGTTCACCACCCTTGTCAATATAGACGATTTCCGCCAGAGCCTTTTGGCTTTGCGGTTCGGTCAGACCGGTTATTCCTTTGTGGTGGACGGCACCGGGCAGCTTATCATCCATCCCCGGCTGCAGGGGGTCAATATTCTGCAGCAGGCGGAAATGCCCCTGGAACCGGTTAAAACCATGCTGGCCCAAAAAAGCGGCAAACTGGTCTATCCCTGGAAAAACCCCGACGAAAGAAACGAGCGGCAGAAAATCGTGATCTTCAACTATATCGAAGAGTACGACTGGATCGTGGCCTCTTCCAGCTATCTCAACGAATTCTATTCACCTCTGGAGACCGTCAACCACGTGATCATTTTCACTGTCCTGGCGTCTTTGCTGCTGGTGCTGCCTATTTCCTCATATATTGGGGCCGGTATCGCCAACCCGTTGGGTGAATTGATCAACCGCCTTGAAAAGGGGGCGGCCGGTGATTTTTCGGTGCGGGTGCTCCGCAAGTCCAGCGACGAGACCGGCCGCCTGGTGCACTACTTCAATGTGTTCATGGATAAGCTGGAATCGTACAGCCAGAATCTGGAAGATGAGGTCCAAGTGCGCCGGATGACCGAAGAGGCGCTGCGAATCAGTGAGGACCGCTACCGGTCCGTGATGGAGGCTGCCCCTGATCCGATCATTGTCTACGACATGGAAGGGCGGGTCACCTACCTCAACCGGGAATTCAGCAATGTATTCGGATGGACCCTGGAAGAGTGTCAAGGTCGCAAAATGGATCATTTCGTACCAGCCGAGAATTGGGAGGAAACCCGCCGGGGCCTGCGAACCATAAGCGCGGGCAGAGCCCTGAGCAGTGTCGATACGTGCCGCTACACCAAAGACGGCGATCTCATCGATGTGAGTATCCGCGGGGCCGTCTACAAGGACCGCAACGGCAAGCCGGCCGGCAGTGTGATCATCCACCGCGATGTATCCGATTTGAAAAGACTCGAACGGGAAGTCATGGACATCGGCGACCGCGAACGGCAAAAGATCGGACAGGACCTCCACGACGACTTGTGCCCCCACCTGATCGGCATCCAGGGGCTGGGACAGGTGCTGCACACCAAGCTGGCCGATTCACAATCCGATGCGGCCCAGCTGGCCGATAAAATAACACAGTTGTTAAAAGAGGCGGTAAACAAATCGCGGCAGTTGGCCCGGGGCCTTTGCCCGGTGTACCTGGTGGATCATGGCCTCGAATCCTCCTTGCGGGAGTTTGCAGCGAACGCCGAGGCCATGTTCGGCATTGCCTGCCGTTTCCAGTGTACCGCCCCGTTTCCCGTGATGGACAACATCGTGGCTACCCATATCTTCCGTATTGCCCAGGAAGCGGTCCACAATGCGGTCCGGCACGGCAGGGCCGATACCATCGATTTGATACTGGACAGCAATGCGGACGCTGCCACCGTTACAATTATTGATAATGGCCAGGGCATGCCCCCGGTGATCGAGACAGATGGAATGGGATTGCGCATCATGGGGTTTCGTGCCAAGATGATTGACGCTTTGCTGGAGATTCGCGACAATGACGGGGGGGGCACGGTGGTGCATCTATTATTGAGCGGGGATACCGCCGCCGCCGGATGAACGGCCCCCGCATGGCAATGACAGGACACACCCCATACGTATGACCATTAAGATGAAAATATTACTGGTCGAGGATCACCCGATCTTCAGGCTGGGACTGGCGGAACTGATCAACAATGAACCGGACCTGGAGGTGGTCGGTGGAGCCGAGAGCCTGAACCAGGCCCTGGCAGCAGTAGAGAAACTGTCGCCCGATCTGGTGGTGGCCGATATCACGCTGCACGAAAGCGACGGGATTGACCTGGTTAAGGAACTCAGCCGACGCCGAAAAAATCTTCCGGTTCTCATCCTTTCCATGCACGATGAATTTCTGTATGCCGAAAGGGCACTGCGCGCCGGGGCGCGAGGCTATATCATGAAACAGGAGGCGATGGAGTCTGTGGTTTCGGCCATACGCTATGTCCTGGCCGGAAAGGTCTATCTTAACGATGCCATGAAAGAGCACATCCTGGCCGGTATCGCCGACGGGGCGGCGGCATCCGAGAAAGCGCCCATTGAAAGATTGACGGACCGTGAGTTGGAAGTATTCGGGCTGATCGGATTGGGCTTCACGACCCGTGAGATTGCCCGCAAACTTCACCTGAGTATAAAAACCATCGGGACTTACCGGGAGCGGATCAAAGATAAACTGAACCTGAAACACGCCACCGAACTTGTCCGCTACGCAGTGCATTGGGAAAAGAACAGTAAACCGGATTGACACCCCATCTCCTGAAGTCTTTTTCTCCTACCAGTGAAAACGTGGCCAATCTTCATCATGTAAGGTAACAATTTGAAATAATATTCAATCTGGACCGCTGTAGGTAAAAAACCTACATGCTGGTCGGTGGTCGGCCTACCTAAAAATCGGCATTGCGCCGATTGTTATTCCGCCTTGCTTTTCATAAATACCCTTCAGCAAATTACACCTGTTTATTTTTCCTGGTGGTGTCTTTTAACTTTTCCGCGTCGCACACTGCGGAAACACAAACGGTAGAGGAGGGTGGTACAATGTTGAAATCAGCATTCAACATGGTTGATTACGAAAAGGAGTACAAGGAATTCAAATGGGAAGTCCCCGAGTATTTCAACTTTGCGGGTGAGGTCATAGACAAATGGGCCGCCGATCCCGATAAACTGGCCATGCTGTGGGTTGATGATGCCGGCAGCGAAGAGAGGCGAACCTTTCGTGACATCAGTGTCGCTTCAAAGAAACTGGCCAACGTGCTTTCGGAGCAGGGGATCAAACGCGGCGATGTCGTCATGGTGGTCCTGCCCCGTAACATAGAGTGGTGGGAGATCTTTACGGCCTGTATCCGTATGGGTGCGGTAATCGCTCCCGGCACCACCCAGCTTACCTCCAAAGATCTCGAGGTCCGGGCGAATAAATCCGAGGCCGCCTGTATCATCACCAACAACGACATTGCGGCCAAGTTCGACAAGGTGGCCGACCAGTGCGCCACCGTCAAGTCCCGAATCGTGATTACCGAACCGCGTGACAACTGGCTGTTCTACACCGAAGCGGTCAACGCTGCCTCGGAAGAATATACTACCGCAGACACCAAAAGTGATGAAAACTGCATCGTCTATTTTACTTCCGGGACAACCGGATTCCCGAAGATGGCCCTGCATACCCATGCCTCCTACCCCATCGGGCATCAGGTCACCGGTAAATACTGGCTGGATCTTAAAGAAGACGACATGCACTGGAACGTCAGCGACACCGGGTGGGCCAAGGCCGCCTGGAGCAGCTATTTCGGTCCCTGGAATCAGGGCGCCGCTCAGTTTATCCAGCATACCGACCGGTTCGACCCGATAGAGACGCTTGACCTGCTGGCCAAGTATCCCGTGACGACTATGTGCGGCGCACCCACCATTTACCGGATGCTCGTGCTGCAGGACCTGAGCGGATATAAATTCCCCCACCTGCGGCATTGTGTGGGCGCTGGTGAACCGCTGAATCCGGAGATTATCGATGTTTGGAAAAACGCCACCGGCTGTACGATCCGCGACGGCTACGGCCAGACGGAAACCGTCCTCCTGTGCGGCAGCTTTCCCTGTATCGAACCGCGTTTCGGCTCAATGGGCAAGCCCACCCCGGGTATTGACCTGCGGGTGATTGATGAGGACGGCAACGTATTACCGCCGAACATGGAAGGGGACATCGCTGTTCGGGTAAAACCGAACCGGCCGGTTGGCCTTTTCAAGGAATACTGGAAAGAACCCGACCGGACCGCTTCCACCTATCGGGGCGATTGGTACCTGACCAGCGACCGGGCCACCGTGGATGAAGACGGCTATTTCTGGTTTGTGGGCCGTAGTGATGATGTCATTCTGACATCCGGCTATCGGATCGGACCGTTCGAGGTGGAAAGCGCCTTGATTGAACATCCGGCTGTGGCTGAGTCGGCGGTCGTATCGAGCCCGGATGAAACCCGCGGCGTGGTGGTCAAGGCCTTCATCATTCTGGCACCCGGGTTTGCCGGCGATGACGAGCTGGTCAAGGAACTGCAGAACCACGTCAAGAATGTTACGGCGCCTTACAAGTATCCTCGCAAGATCGAGTTCGTCGATATCCTGCCCAAGACCGTCAGCGGCAAGATCCGTCGAACTGAACTGCGGGATGCCGAGTGGGGCCGGTAAGCAATTCAGAGTGAGCCCTTGCTTGCAAACCCTACCGCGGCCGGCAGTCCGCCGGCCGCGGTAAGGTGAATCCTACCCAAAAACCTGACAGGGAGTTTTTTATGAAAGAAAAACTGTACCGCAAAGAAATCTGGTTGACGATTGTCTTCTCCGTCCTGTTCCTCCTGCTGGGACATTCGGCTTCAATATTTGTATTGTTTCCGAGTCTGCAGTCCGGAACCCTATGGGGTTTCCCGACCCAGTACATCGTGCCCATTTTGCTGGGCTGGTTCGGCATGGCGGCTGTGAGTTTAGCCATGACACTCGTGTGCAACAAAGTCGATGATGAAATGGATGAATTTGCGGCCAGCCATAAACCCAAGCAGGTAACCATAGACGACTAAAGGAGGACATCATAATGCCAGCTGAATATGCTCTGAGTAATGTTTGGATAGGGATCGGGGTCGTTATCGTTCTCTTTTGCGTCTTCTATTACGTGGGTTGGCTCTCCGCCCGCAAAACAGCCAGTGAAGAAGACTTCTACGCGGCCGGTTTTTCCGTCGGACCTGTAACCAATGGGCTGGGCATGGCCGCCACCTGGGCCAGCCTGGCGACGTTTTTGGGGGTCATCGCCCTGATCCAGAAACTGCAGGTGCCGTTTGTCTACCTCTGGATCCAGTGGGCGATTTCCATTCCGCTGCTGACATTATTATATGGTACCAGCTTGCGGCGCATGAAGGCCTTTACCCCGGGTACCTTCATCAAGGCCCGCTATGGCAACGGCGCCACCATCACGGTGGTGGTTTGGATGATGCTGATCATGGTCATGTACGCATTAGGTCAAATGATCGGCCTGGGCCGTGCCTTTGAGCTGCTTTTCGGTGTGCCCTACAATACGGCCCTGATCGTCGCCGGCATGGCTACCGTTGGATTTATCACCCTGGGCGGCATGTACGGCGCCACCTACAACGCAGCCTTCCAGATGGTCGTTATGACGGTGGCCATGATAGTCCCCATGGGCGCCATCATGAAAGCCATGGGATCTTCAGGCTGGTGGTCTCCGCCGCTGGCCTACGGCGATATGGTGCCCAGCATGCTGGCCCAGATACCGACTTTCTTCGACATGAAATACGACTACCGGTGGTATTTCGCCCTGATTCCGGCGTTTACCCTGGGACCCATCGCCCTGCCGCATTTGGCGATGAAAGTGTTTACCTCCTCCAGTGTAAAGAGTGCCCGCTGGGCCGTGGTCTGGTTTGCGATTTTCCTGGGGCTGCTCTTTTCCGGGTGCTACGCTGCCGGGTTTGCCGGTAACTACTTCACCGCCACAACTGGTCGCGAAATCCTTAAGCCGGACCAGACGGTCCTGATACTCAACGTGTTTTACAATCCCACTATCGTCGCTGCTTTCGTCATGGGCGGCGCCCTGGCTGCCGGGCTGTCAACAATCGGCGGTAATCTCATGGCCATTGCCGGCCTGGTGGGCAACGACATGCTGGGTGTGCTGGCTCCTAACATGGAAGCCAACAAGAAAATGCGCGGGGCTATGTGGCCCTGGCTATGGGCGGTATTGCGGCCATCCTGCTGGCTTTCAGCCCGCCTAAGTTTCTCGTTACCAGCATTCTCTGGGCCTTCGGCCTGCTTGCCACCACGGCGACGCCGGGTATCTTGCTGGGGGTCTGGTGGAAAGAGGCCAACAAACTGGCCCTGATAATCTCTTCCATCGTGTGCGGCCTTATTTTCATCATCATTTCGCCGCATGTCATTCCGAGTATCTGTGTCGGCAAGGGCCTGGTAGCCAAGCTGGGCATGTCCGGCGGTATGGTGACGGTACCTTTAAGCTTCATCATGTTCATCGCCCTGTCCATGATCTTCAATCGGATTCGGGCCCTGGAAAATTGGGCGCCGACCCTGGAAGATAGAATGGTCGTAGACCGGATTCATGGCTGGGGTACCGAATACTCCGAAGAACGCTACAGCAGCCTGACGCTGCCGATATCGGTAGTCATAATCAGCACTGCGGTTCTCATCTGGGGATTGCAGCCCTGGTAAACTAAGGCAGGTATCCGCAGGACAACTGCGGATACCTTATCTGCAGGCGGCGCAATAAGGGCCAACCGTCCCTTTTTCACGCAGGCCTGTGAACATGGTCAATAGGCAAAGGAAAACCCATGGAAATCGCTCTGTCCGAAAGATCAATGATAAGGCGTTTCATAGCATTCTACCCGCGGCACATGTTGCAGATGCTGGCCATGAACAGAGCCGCTTTGCGGGATGTATTCAGCAAGGGGCTGGCTCTGCCGTATTGCGCCGTCAATGTAATGATCTTCGGATTGATTTACGGTTTGGCGGCTATTTATTTCAGCCAGCCTGTTCTCGGTGCGACCAGTCAGGCCGGGGCCGGCTACAACACTCTGCTGATCCTCATGGTCGGAGCTTCGGTCGCCTTTCTGATGCATGCGGGGGCCGCTCTTTTTTTGTGGGTTTTCTGTAGAGGTATCGGCGGCAACCCTCTTTTCAGCCCTGTCTACATGGGGCTGGGCGCAGCAGCCATTGCTTTTTGGCCCCTGGCTCCCGGGCTGGCGGCCCTGCAGGCTGGATTCATGGGACCGGCGCTGGCCATTTTTACCCTGGCAGCAGCTGTCAATGCGGCGGCCGTGGTGTATACCGCCATCCGGACTGTCGCTGGACTGTCACACCTTAAAATGACGATTGCCTCCGTGGCGGCGTTGATCTACATTTCCTGCTTCATGTACCTGTGGACCTGATTGCCGGCCAGGGACCTGGTCCCTATTACTTTATGCAACCTTTTGTATCGTATATATTTATTTAAAATCTGGGGCGACGTGGCAAGGCAACAGATGCCCCGTGCGCCCCAAGTCCAATCCCGCATCTTTACCTGCTCGCATGCAGGTCTCCGCACGGTATCAAAGCAACGCCCATATCCCCTGATTTTAACTTGACAAACAAGGCCGGCCTGTGGGAAGTAGAGAAAACCCGCCTACCGGTCGGTCGGTAAGCTGGGTTTGTCTCTTCGCACACCCGAGAGGATCCCTATGGCCAGTATGAAAGAAACCATTAAAACCGTTGCGGTGGACCTGTTCTATCGGCAAGGCTATTTTGCCACCAGCATCAGTGATATCGCCAAAGGTTGCGGCATTCAGAAGGCCAGCATCTACTACCACTATCCCAGTAAAGAAGACCTGCTGTTTTTCATCATGGAATCAACCATGGACGGCCTCCTGGAGCACTTGAAGAAGGGGCTGGCCGCCTCCGAAGGCGTTGAAGCCAAGATGCGCGCAGCCGTGCACGGCCATGTACAGTTCCATCTGGAGCAGCAAAAAGAGACCTTTATTGCCAGCAGTGAGCTGCGCGGGCTGTCGGCTGAACATTATGAGGTGGTAGTCAGCAAGCGTGATGAATATGAAGAGATCTTTCAAGGTCTCATAAGAGCGGGACGCAGGCATAACATCTTTGATGCGGGGGATGACAAAATCCTCTCTTATGCCGTTTTGACCTTGTGTACAGCCGGTGCCTTCTGGTTTAAACCGGAGGGCCGCCTGGCTGTTGATGATATCGCCGAAATCTACGAGAACTTTGTCCTGAAAGGAATGAAGAAACCTGTTTAACCGGTATACCAGCACCAGGTCCGGTTTTGTAATGCGGGAAAGGAGGGTACCTTGGATTTTGACCTCACCAGAGAACAGGAGATGATCAGAAAAGAAGTCCGGAAATTCGCCCAGAGCGAGATCACACCGGTGGCAGCGGAACTGGACGAAAAGGAGGAATTTTCTGCGGAACTCACCCGGAAGATGGGAGAGATAGGCCTTTTCGGTATGTTCGTTTCCGAAGCGTATGAAGGCCAGGAGATGGACTATCTTTCTTATATCATTGCGGTCGAGGAAATCGCCCGGGTGGACGGTTCCCAGGCGGCTACCATTGCGGCCGGCAACTCGCTGGGCATCGGCCCGCTCTATTATTTCGGCACTGAAGAGCAGAAGAAAAAATATCTACCGAAACTCTGTGCCGGTGAAGGGCTGTGGGGTTTCGGCTTAACCGAACCCACAGCCGGTTCGGATGCCGGCGGCAGCAAGACTACCGCCGTCCGAGACGGTGACGAATGGGTGATTAACGGTTCTAAGATTTTTATCACCAATGCGGCCTGCGACATGACCATGGGCGTAACCGTGCAGGCGATCACCGGTGAGCGCGACAATGGAAAACCGGAGTATTCCTGTATTCTCGTCGAAGCCGGTACACCCGGATTAAAAGCTGTCCCTATGAAAAAGAAAATGATGTGGCGTTCGTCCAACACCGCCGAACTCTATTTCGATAATGTCCGGGTGCCGGTCGATAACATCCTGGGTAAAAAAGGCGATGGCTTTCACCAGATGCTCAAGACCCTGGACGGCGGCCGCCTGTCCATCGGCGCCATGGGATTGGGAGGCGCCCAGGGGGCCTATGAAGCAGCTTTGAAGTATGCCAAACAGCGGGAACAGTTCAACCAGCCCATCAGCAAGTTCCAGGCGGTGGCCTTTAAGCTGGCCGATTGCGCCATGGAAATCGAATGTGCCCGGAACCTGATGTACAAAGCCTGCTGGCTGCGGGACCAGAAACGCCCTTTTGAAAAAGAAGCCGCCATGGCCAAGCTGTACTGCAGTGAACTGATGGGCCGGGTTGCCAATCACGCCGTCCAGATTCATGGCGGTTACGGACTTATGAAAGAGTACGAAGTAGAACGTTTTTATCGCGACCAGAAACTACTGGATATCGGGGAAGGCACATCAGAAGTGCAGCGGATCGTCATTTCCAGATATATCGGCTGTTAGCCGCCAGACCAGGTGATGGAGGTTATCATGGATGAGCAAGTTTTACTGACCGAGAAACAAGACGGGATCGTGACCCTGACGCTCAACCGGCCCAAGGTAATGAACTGCCTGAACTTTGAGCTGCTGCACGCCCTTAAGAAACAGATAGATCAACTCCGCTTTAAACCGGACATACGGGTTATTATCATCACGGCTGCCGGTGAAAAAGCGTTTTGCGCCGGAGCGGATCTGAAAGAGCGGGCAACCCTGACGCCGATCCAGGTAAAAGAGTATATCTTTACTATCCGGGACCTGTTCGCCACGATCGAAAACCTCAACAAGCCGGTTATTGCAGCGGTTAATGGAATCGCTCTCGGTGGCGGTACCGAGCTGGCCCTGGCCAGCGATATCCGGATTGCCTCTAAGAACGCTTCATTGGGGCTCACCGAAACCCGGCTGGCCATAATCCCGGGTGCCGGCGGTACGCAGCGGCTGCCCCGGCTGGTGGGCAAAGGCAAGGCCAAAGAGCTCATTTTTACCGGCCGGCGGGTGAATGCGGCCGAGGCCCTGGATATCGGTCTGGTCAACAATGTCTGTGAGCCGGAGGCGCTGCTGGATGAATGCCATAAGATGGCCGCTATGATCTGCGAGACCGGCCCTGTGGCCATCGAACAGGCTAAATATGCCATCAACTACGGTCTGGAGACGGACCTCAACACCGGCATGGCCATTGAATCCAACGCCTACTGGGTCTGTATTCCTACCCAGGACCGCCTCGAGGGCTTAGCGGCTTTTAAGGAAAAACGCAAACCAGTATACAAAGGCGAATAAAATATCGAAGGAGTCTCAAATGGAGAAAAACAGCGAGAAACCCCATATCAACGTTGACTTTTTTGAGGATCTTACCGGCGACATCGAAGCCCGGGACGATGAGGGTGTAGAGGCTCTGGGCCAGAAGATAAGGGCTCTGCGGGAAGATAAAGGCATGACCCTGGATGCCATGTCCAAGATGACCGGGTTTGAGGTCGACGTGCTGGCACAGATCGAAAAAAATGAGATCCAGCCGCAGCTGGGGACGTTATCAAACTGTCCAAAGCCCTGGACAGTGCCCTGGGGCGTCTGGTTTCCGGGCAGGGCGACCGTTTATATTCAATTACGCGCAAGGACGAGCGCAAAGCGACGGTCCGGTCTACCTCATCCAAATCAGGCGGTCAGAAACTCTATACTTATAAAAGCCTGGCACCTGAGGTGAAAGGTCGCCACATGGAAGCCCTGGTCGTACAGCTGGAAGATTATCCCGACCAGGAAGCCTCTGTCCACGAAGGCGAGGAGTTTATTTTCGTTCTGGACGGGGTGGTGTTGCTCAAGATCGGTGAAGAGTCTTTCGAGCTGGAGCCCGGGGACAGCGCCTATTATCTTTCCACGACCCCGCATGTGCTCTCCGCCAAGGGCGGCAAGGCAACAATCGTTGCCGTTGTTTATGACGGGTAGTGCTTTTGCCGCTTGATCTTGATCTGAAGCGTACGCTTAATCTTGATCCATATTTTATGGAGGCTGTTGCGAGTGTACCTTCGGGATTAAGAGTGATCTTGAGATCAAAGGCGACAGTGCGATGAAGATTATGAGCTATGTTAAGAAGGGCCCCCCGTGGGGCCCCTTTTTTATTCTTCCACCAGCGTAAACTTCCAGGCACAGAACCATTCGTCGGGATGCTCGTCCGGGGGACAGCCGACGCACTCGGTCCGGATACGGGGGTCAATGGTAGCGGCGAAGGTGGGATATTCCACCAGCCCGGCCGACTTGCAGGGGTAGTCCGGCAGTCCCTTGCGCTGCCGGGCGGCCTGCACCCGGCAATTGTTCATATAGAATATCAGTGTATGGTCATCGACCTGTTCCAGGGATTGTTCGTTGATCAGAGCATACATCCGAAATGCCAGGGCTTTCTGCAGTGCACCCAGACCGCCATTTTCAGGCAGGGAGAGGAGTTCTTTAATCCGGGTGGCTTCATATGGTGAGTAGCGCGACCAGCAGGTATCGTTACACCGTTTCGCGTCATTCATGCCCCGTTGTTTCTCAATGGCCTGGAACCAGATACCGTCATTGGCCAGCCAATTGACGGCCAGGCTTTTGATGAGGGTGAGAGCGGTTTCGCGGTCCAGTGTTCTCAGGAAGGCGGGCACCCCCTGCTCTACTGGAAAATCCAGGGTTTTTCCCAGGCGCGTGACCTGGTTGCCGAAACTGGCCTGCCAGACGGCCGCTTCAATTTCCATTGCTTTCTGCATGCCGAACTGGTGCTCGGCCTGGGCCAACCACTGCCCGTAATGAACCACGATGCGCCGGAAGGCATCCAGGATAAAGTGCGGCAATTGTTCATGCTCCAGCTGTTCCAAATGGTCTAAATCAAACTGCATATGCCCTCCCTCAAAATACTGGTTATCAATACCTGGTTAGGTAAGCTTGGCGGCAGGAAACTGAATTTACATACTGGAAACCCGCTTTGGGGTCAACCGGCAGCTGGCCCAGCCCGGTTGACTCTAAAGAGGCAGTATATTACATCAAGTCCATCCAATGGGCGGTTCATCGCAGGAGCGCAACCATCATGACTGGCGAACGTATTAAAACAGACCCGTTTGTCCTCGGTATAACCGGCGGCATTGCCAGCGGCAAATCGACCGTATCTGCCATGCTGGCGGAATTGGGGGCGCCGCTGATCGACTTCGATGTGCTGGCCCGGGTGGTGGTCGAACCGGGACGACCGGCCCTGCAGGCCATCGTCGACCATTTCGGTACTATGGTTTTACGCACAGATGGGACCCTGGACCGCAAGCGCATGTCCGACCTGGTATTTGCCGACCCCGATCAACGGCGCCGGCTGGAGGCCATTATCCACGCACCTATATTCGCGGAATATCGTTCCCGGGTAGGCCGCCTGGCCCGGGAACACCCCGGGGCGTTGATCCAGGCCGGCGTACCCTTGCTCATGGAGATGGATTTAGAGCACATGTTCTCAAAAGTGCTGCTCGTCTATGCCCGTCCGGCCCAACAGGTGGCCCGGCTGACTGCGCGCGATGGTATTACCCGTGCCGCGGCCATGAAAATCCTTACCTCCCAAATGCCAATCGATAAAAAAGTGCCTCGCGCAGATTTTATCATCGACAACGGCGGCACCGAGGCCGAAACCAGAATTCAAGTAAAAGCACTCTGGGAAAAGCTTCAGCGGCAGCTGCCCGGATATCCTGCCTGACAGACGGTTGACACATCCAATCCCGGCCTTATTATTTTCCCCAGTATCTGGCGTTCAGAGGTGTAATTCACTGAATTCATGTCTATTCCAAATTCGCTGCGTATACTACATGTTGTGGTTTCGTTGGTGTTGACATACCAGATGTAATGTTTTATTAATAATGGATAGGATAGCCGCCATCAGGCGTGCCAGTGTCCATTCTAATAGCAACCAAGCGATTATACAGAGGTTTCACGATGAACGCATCCGTTCATTTTACCAGCCGGGAAGAGATAAGGCGCCGGTTGGGTATTTATATATTACTGGTCACAAGTGCGGTTGTCTTACTGGCGCCCGGACGGAGTACCGGTGTCCATGATACCGCCATGCGCGGACGATTGTCCGATTCGAAGCTTGCCGTTTCACATCAGATGGGGCCGAGCGAAACAGGACCGGCCCAGCCTGTGGCCAAGACCACAGTCGTCCCGGTGAATCGAAAGCCGACAAATTCGGCCTTGCGGGTTAAAACCGGCTATCACGCGATCATTGAGCAGGCCGGCCGAAAACACGGTGTGGAAACCGCCTTGATACAGGCAATTATCATGGCCGAATCCAGCTATAACCCCCGGGCGGTATCCCACCGCGGTGTGGCCGGCTTGATGCAGTTGATGCCGGCGACTGCCGATTCCCTGGGGGTCAAAGACCGGTTTGATCCGGCCCATAATATAGATGGCGGTGTCCGCTATTTTAAAATCCTGCTGGACCGTTGCGACGGCGATACCCGCCTGGCCCTGGCCGCTTACAATGCCGGGGCCCGCAAGGTAAGACAGTATAACGGCATTCCCCCCTTTAAAGCGACCCGATCTTACATCGCCAGGGTCTTTCAGTACTACGAAAGATACAAGGTTCTGGCTGGCGGCAATTCATCCAATAGCGTTTAAAGCGGTTTCAAAACCTGCCCCCGGTCCCAATCTTCGGCCTCCGCTGAAGCTAGGGCTGATAAACTCAGCTGGTCGCCTTGCTTGCCTGGTGGGCGTGTTATCCGGCGCAACTAGGAAGACTAAGACGAAAGTGCACAGAGCGTAGACGGGATTTTGAACCCGGTTGAAGGCTTGCAACCGCTTCTAACCTCCCATTTCAAAAACGGATCTCGACAGCCGGCAGGAAAAAGTATACCATCGCGGCAGGAGGATTTGAGACGTGACGGAAGCCTTTACCTGCCAATGCCTGTCGGACACCTTGGAAGGCCTTTGTGACGGCCTTTCGCATTTTTCGCAGCCCAGTCGGGCGGCGGTTATCTACGCCATTCGCCCCAAAGACCCGATTCGAGTGTACGATCCCCAGAATCTGCTGGTAGGTCATGAACTGCGTTTCAAGGAATTGTTTCTGGATTCGGAGAGCTGGCGAACCGATGCCCCTGATTTCAAGCAATTGCAGGAACACGGCCATATCAATCCGGAAAAGAATATCGGTCTGGCGGGGCTCATCAGTTTCGGGGGCCGTTCCCGATCGTTATTTTACCAGATGTGGTTCACAGAGCATCATCCGGACATGTGCAGTGTGGTCCCTGTCGAGAGGTGGCTGGAGCACGCGGCCTATCGGTTGAGCCACGACCTGGGCAGCGCGCCTGAATGGTATACGGCTATCTCGGGCAGTTTTCTGCGCGAATATGCCACCCACGCCGTTCGCGATTGCATTGTTGATGAAATGAACCGTTTGCTTGGCTGGGATACCCACGTCCGGGTCTACCCGATCCTGGACGCGATCCTGGGCATTTCACGTACGCGTGAAGAGGGTTCCTGGGCCCGGGGACAGTTGATGTTTGTTGAAGCCGCGACCATTAAAGGACTGGACCTGGTTGCCGAGTTCCCCGAAGATGAACGGCCTACCCTACACAATTTCAAACATGTCCGCAAGCTCCTGCTGGCCGTGGAAAACTCGCAGCGTAAATTGGTTTCGGACGGCCGCTCGATTGTGGGCATTGCGAACGGCGAACTGCCAGCATTCAGTATCGTGGCCGATTTTCGAGGCGGGCATGGATTTTTAAAGCTCGACGACCAGCTCATCTGCAGTTTCTTTGACGGCAATTTCAAATCCACCATTCGCCGGGCCAAGCTGGTCCAGGTGGAAGAAATTCTACTGGAGTCGGACCTTGATCCGGATGTGAGCGGCGAGTTGTTCCGGGTCATTTCTGATCTGGTGCATTCGGCCGAAACCCACAAACACGGCACCACCCTGGTTATCGACCTGAATGAAGAGCCGATAGAGATTTCCGGGCAGGGTCTGAAAAAACCCCTGGACCTGCGTGAGTCGGAATCGCTGGCCCTGGCCAAATCACTGGCGCACGTGGATGGTGCCCTGCACCTGGGAGCGGATTTCAGGCTGCATGGATTCGCCTGCCTGCTGGACGGTCGTTCGATCGCCGGTGAGGATCGTGCCCGGGGTGCCCGCTTCAATTCGGCTCTGCGGTTTACGGCCGGCAATCCTGGATTGGTCGTCGTGGTGGTATCAGCCGACCGGCCGGTATCGGTTATCATGGAAGGGGTGGAGTTGAGTGCCCAGTGCCCGCTGGAGACCCCCCCGGTCTGCCTGGCCACACCACCGACCATGGAGGAGTGGATCAGCCAGCAGCGATAGATAGTCGACCCACCTCAAACGAGCATGATCATCGCCGTCCGTGCTTTCCCACACCAGGTCGCCTTTTTCCAGGGCATGCTGGAGGGTATCCACGATTTCTGCGGGCGGGTGTTTCACATGCGCAGACAAGCCGACCGCCAGCTGGGCGAGACGATCAGTCGCGGTGAGGGATTCGGCCTTCGGAGGCAGGCGGCCGTACCGTTCGATGAGTCCGCCCATCATGAGATCATACGCCAGGACGGTCCTTTTCAGGTTCACTACCTGGGCGATTTCATCCGGCTCGGCTTCATCCCGCTCCATCCTTTCCTCTACATCACCCAGCCACAAATCAAAACGCTGCATCCAATCCGCGGCAACCGCATCCAGTGTTGCCGAGCTGATGCCACGGTTTTCTACAATCGCCTGGTTGGCATGGTACCGGCGCCAATCGTCGGTGGTAATCCGAATTTCATAATCCTCACAGCGATCGCGGACTTCAGTGCCGGGAAAAGGAGCCAGCAGGTGGAATCCATAGGCGACCCCCAACTTTTCCAACTGTTCGCCGAATGCCAGGGTTTGGGCAAGGGTCGCTTCAGTTTCTCCGGGAAGACCCAGGATAAAAGAAGCGTGCGGCTGCAAACCGGCCTGGGTGCAGCGCTTGACGGCTTTTACCACCTGATCCCGGGTTATCCCTTTGCGGACAGTTTTCAAGATTGCCGGGTTGCCGGATTCTATGCCGAAACTCACGGCCGTGCACCCGGCCGCCTTCATTTTTTCCAGAACATCCAGGGACACCGTGTCCACCCGGGCAAATGACGTCCATTTGATCTTTAAGCCTCGGTTGACGATTTCATCGCAGACAGCCAGGCAATGGCGGGCGTTGGCGGTGAAAAGATCATCGGCAAGGTTAATCTGCTCGAAGCCATAGGCAGCCAGGATTTCCATTTCGTCCACCACTTTGACCGGGTCACGATAGCGGACTTTGGCACCAACCATTTTACGGCCGACACAGAAGACGCATTTAAAGGGGCAGCCGCGGCTGGTAATCATGCTGATGGAAAGATTCAGGGCCCGGTAGCGACCCAGCGGCAGCAGGTGGCGGGCCGGCAGGGGCAGCCGGTCAACGTCGATCCCGGGTGGTTTGGGGCCGGTGTGCGCGATTTGTCCACCATCCCGAAAGGCAAGTCCCTTGATAACGTGCCAGTCTGCCTCCTGTTCAATGGCGCGGACCAGGTCTACGATCGTCTCTTCCCCCTCGCCCAGTATAATGGCATCCAGTTCGGGATTCTCCTCCAGGGTGGCTTCAGCCCGGAAGGTTACATGGGGCCCGCCCATGATCGTCTTCACGGTGGGATCGATGGCCTTGGCGTCACGTACAACGGTCATGGCCGTGTCAAATGTCATGGTGACGGATGTAAGGCCCAGCACCGTCGGTTGGAAGGCATGGATCTCTTTGGCCAGGATGTCGCGACTGTAGGGGAATACGACATAGTCGCTAATTTTTACTTCAAAGCCGGCCGCTTCAAGTACCGCGGCAATAAAGGCCAGGCCCAGCGGAGGGGATGGAGTTTCATCAATGGGATAAAAAGGGTTTACGAGCAGAACACGCATACGCTGTCAGATTCCAAATAAAAAAGGGGCCCGAATTACATTCGGGCCCCTGAGGTTCTTATGGTATCAAGTTATTAGAACAGGCCGGTTACCTTGCCGCTTTCCGGATCCACGTCCACACGGCGGAAAGCCGGGTTGGAGCCAGTACCCGGCATCAGGCTGATGGTGCCGGCACAGGGGCAGAGGAACTTGGCGCCGGAGTAAATCAGCACGTCGCGAACCGGGAGCCGCCAGCCCGTGGGTACGCCCTTGACGGTTCTATCGGCGCTGAGGCTCTCATGCGTCTTGACCATCATGGTGGTGAAGTCGGCGTAGAAGGGATCTTCTTCCAGCATCTTGGCCTTGGCTTCAGCTTCCGGCGTCCAATCCACGCCTTCGGCACCGTAAACTTCCTTGGCGATGATGTCTACGCGGTCGCGCAGCTTCATTTCCAGCGGGTAGAGGAATTTGAAGTCGTTTTCGTCGTTGCAGGCGTCGATGACTGCATCGGCAAATTCCAGAGCACCCTCGCCGCCCAGTTCCCAGTGCTTGGACTCGGCGCAGCGGGCACCCGCGGCCTCGGCAGCCTTTTTGATAACGGCGCACTCGGTGTCGGTGTCGGTATAGAATCGGTTGATGCAGACCACCGGGTTGATGCCGGCCTTGCGGATGGTGTTGATGTGGTGCACCATGTTGGCGCAGCCTTTTTCCACCCATTCCAGGTTCTCTTTGGTGTACTCATCCGGCAGGGCTTTGCCCGTCACGACCGTGGGGCCGCCGCCGTGCATTTTCAGCGCGCGAATGGTGGTTGTCAGAACCGAGACGTGCGGCTTGAGGCCGGAGAAGCGGCTCTTGACGTTCCAGAACTTCTCGAAGCCGATGTCGGCGCCGAATCCGGACTCGGTGACATGGTAGTCGAAAAGCTTCAGGCCGACGCGGTCGGCGATGATAGAGCTTTGACCCACGGCGATGTTGGCGAATGGTCCGGCGTGCACGAGGCAGGGGTTGTACTCGGCGGTGCACATCATGGTCGGGTTGATGGTCTGGCGCATGAAGGCCGTCATGGCGTTGCCCACTTCCAGGTCGCCGGTGGTGACGGGCTTGCCGCTCTTGTCAAAGGCCACGGTGATGTTGTTGAGGCGCTCTTTCAGATCGGCCAGGTCGCGGATAATCGACAGGATGGCCATACACTCGGAACCCACGGCGATGCCGAACTTGGACTGCATGGTGAAGCCGTCCATGCGGCCGCCGATACCGATGATAATGTTCCGCAGGGCCTGGGCGCAGAAGTCGATGATCCAGCCCATTTCCACGCGGGTGGGATCGATGTCCAGACGCGGCATACCGGTGAGTCGGGCCAGCTGCTCGTCATTGTAGTTGCGCTCGTGCTGCATGCGGGCGGTCAAGGCCACCATAGCCAGGTTGTGGGCGTTCATGATGTCGTTGATATCGCCGGTGAGACCCAGGGAGAACTCGGTCATGGGGATCAGCAGGGAGTTACCGCCGCCGGCCGCCGTGCCTTTAACGTTCATGGTGGGGCCGCCGGAGGGCTGCCGCAGGGCGCCGCCGACATTCACACCGCGCTTGCCCAGACCTTCCATCAGGCCGCATGAGGTGGTGCTTTTGCCTTCACCCAGCGGGGTGGGGGTAATCGCGGTAACCTCGATATACTTCCCGTCTGGTTTGTCCTTGAGCCGATCGATAATCTTGAGAAAATCGAGCTTGCCAAGCCGGCCCATGGGCAGCATCTCGCCTTTTTCCAGGCCGAGCTTGTCCGCCCATTCTTCCGGCGTCGGCATGTTCTTTTCGGCAGCTTCGGAAATCTGCCAGTCCGCCATTTCTACTGCATTGTAAGGCATCTGAGGTCCTCCTTTGGATTGAAGTTTAAACCTATGCTACCTGTCTTTGTGAGACGGCGGTATGCCGCCTTTAATTCGGTGCTGGGTGTGACCAGCCGGGTTTTAAAGAACGGGTCCGTACATTTCGGCCGAACAGCCGCTTATCAAGGACCCGCTTTCAAATTCGGTGACGCGTTTGAAGTGGAGTGTTGTGCTGCTCGGTTTCACGATCAACAGCCAAAATAGTCAGTGGATTCTGTCTATACCGGCTGCCCGGCCCGATGACTGACCATGCGCCGGGTGAGCAACCACAACAGAAGGATTCCCTAACATGGAAGCTGTAATTTGGCAAGCCATATGTGCCATTTCCCTCATGAAAACCATTCACGTACCGGGCTGTTTTTTGCGGCGTTAATATCGATCTTTCACCGCATCGGCGACCCGTCTGGAAAACCGTCCCGGGCATTGACTTTCCAGACCCCTGTTGTTATATTTAGGGGTTATGGAACTAGGTAATGTTGTTGAATATATTGATCAGCAAAAAATCTTATGCGCGGTTGTACTGGATATTAAAAATAAGCGGCTGAGACTCTTGAACGAGGCCAACCGGGAGGTCAACCTTTCGGCCGGCAGGATCTCCCATACGTCCGATACACGCCTGGATCTGAAATCCGGCCGGACGGAGGTGGTGGATAATCTCAGGAGAATCGCCCGCCGCCGCTGCAATCTGATCAAAAATATCGATATAGAGGAACTCTGGGATGTCCTCAACGAGGAACAGGAGTGGATTGACCTGAGTACGATGACCTCCTTTTGTTTCCCGGACAACCCGGCCAGTGACGAGGAGTCGGCCGTTGTAAGGGCGTTCTTCAGCAACCGGCTCTATTTTAAGTTCAGCCAGGACCGGTTCTTCCCGCATACCCTGGACCAGGTTGAACTGAAAATCGCCCGTCTAAAGGAAGAGCAGCGCCGGGAGCGGATCATTGCCGCCGGGGGACGGTGGCTGCGGACTCTGGCAGTCGACGACAGCCGCACCCCACCCGACATATCACCGTCCGACTGCAATGAAATCCTGGCCGTACTCAAGGATGAGTATCTGCACGGTAAATACAGTCCTGCCCATACACTGGCCAAACCACTGATGCACAAAGCCGGGATTGCCAAGGTCGAAGAACTGTTTCCCCTCCTGGTAAAAGCCGGTATTTTTGAGCCCGATGAAAATGTAGATCTCCTGCGCCTGGGGGTGCCGGTTGATTTTCCATTGCCGGTCCTGGACCGGTGCCGCGAGCTGGTGGAGCACCCCGGCCGACTGGTAGCCGAGCCGGAGCGCAAGGATCTGACCATGCTTTCGATCATGACGATCGATGGTCAGGCCACCCAGGATTTCGATGATGCGATCAGTCTTGAAATCCGGGAAGATCACCTCCGGTTAGGGGTCCATATTGCCGATGTCGGTTACTACGTAAAGAAAGATGACGCGGTGGACCGGGCCGCCCTGGAACGGGGCAGTTCGATCTACATGCCTGACAGCAAGATCTCCATGCTCCCCTCTGTGCTGGCGGAAGATCTATGCAGCCTGAAAGCCGGTGAGTACCGGCCGGCGATCAGTATTTTGATCAAATTGAGCAGCACCTATGAGATCAAGGAGTACGAAATCTTGCCCAGCTGGATAAAGGTCATGCACCAGCTCTCCTACTATGACGTGAACCTGATGGCCGCGGATAACCGCGACATCGTCACCCTCAGAAACATTGCGGAGCAGTTCCGCCGGGATCGCCTGGATGGAGGGGCCGTGCAGATATCCCTGCCGGACGTAAATGTGTGGCTGAATGGTCCGGATGAAATTGCCGTCAACCGCATTAATCGGGAGAGCCCCGGACGTATGCTTGTCTCTGAGATAATGATCATGGCCAACTGGGTAATGGCCGGATTCCTCGCTGATCGTCAGTTGCCCGCGATCTTCAGGACCCAGGCCGATCCCCGGGAGCGGCTTTTTAAAGGCGAAGGGGGTACCCTTTTTCAAAACTGGATGCAGCGCCGGCACCTGAGCCGTTTTATCCTTGACCATAAGCCCGGGAAGCATTCCGGATTGGGATTGGATCGCTATATCACGGCCACATCGCCTATCCGCAAATATTTCGACCTCATTACCCAGCGGCAAATCAGGGCGGCCCTGGATTTGGAACCGCAATACACTGCCACGGAAATCGATACGCTCATCCAGCAGTTGGAAGTTCCCATGAACCAGGTGTCCCTTGTCCAGCGCAACCGGAACAGGTACTGGCTGCTGAAGTTCCTGGAAGGGCGCATCGGCGGCAAGGAAGAAGCGATCGTACTGGGCAAGCGCCGCCGCAGCTATCAGATTCTACTAAAGGAGTATCTTCTGGAGTGTGAACTGGCCCTTTCCAGCGGTATCGAATTGAAGCCGGAGGATTTGATCAGTGTTACCATTCAGCATGCCAATGCCAGAAGGGATATGCTGTCTGTCTTTATGGGGTAGTATTCAATCGGCGGGACAAAAAAGCAGGCTGGTCCAGTATCTGGATCCAGCCTGCTTTTGATTTTTAAACTGTATACAGCGTGCTACGCCTGAAGGTTCTTACCAGGCTTGAAAGTAACCACATTCCTGCCCTTGATCTTCATCTTCTCACCAGTCTGGGGGTTTCTGCCCCAACGGGTTTTGCGATAAACGGTCTTGAAGGTACCAAACCCGACCAGGGTTACCTTACTGTTGCGTTTTTTGAGCCCTTTGGAAACGTGGCCCAAAAAAGATTCGAGCGCTTTGCCAGCGGTAACCTTCGTAGTACCGGCATCCTTAGCCATTTTCTCTATCAATTCTGCTTTTGTCATTTGCCCTCCTCCTGATGGTTGTGATGAATATCCAGCAAGATTAACCTGTATGTTAGATGGTTACAAAAAACAAATTATAAAGTCAACGCTAAATACCATCTGATAAGGAAAAAAAGGCATACCGGTCATAACATCTCGACTGACAGGGGTTGCGGATGGCGACAGTCCCCAAAAACTCTCCGACGCAGGGCGGTCGCGCAGTGTTTCGGATGACCGCTGGTGGCCCCAGTCGACTGCTCAGGGCCGGCCGGGAACGCCTGTATCGATAAGAAGAGCGCCCGCGCCACAGTTCGCGGCGGGGCCTGCTTGCGAACCCCAAAAAGGAAAACTTCTTGAAGGGGAAGATTACCGAAGCGTGCTGGTGCGCCGTGAAAATCCCACCTGTCAGGCCGGGAAGACGTTCGATTCGACCGGTGGGGTTTGCGGCGCTAACCGCAGACAGTCGTTTAACCGTCCCGCCGCTGCGGAACGGACCAGAGGTAATTACTAAGTGTCAGGAGTGAATACACCCGTATTAGGGGGTTCAGTCGGCGTCTTTTGTTCGGGTTCGGCCGGCGCGGATTTTTGGCTCTTGGGTGAAAGCGTCTGGCAGTTGCCGGCAAACACAACCCCTTCCTGCACGACTACGGTCGGTGCCTGGATATTACCGAACACCCGGCCGGGGACCGTGATATCGATTTTGCGATCGGCCGTAATGTCTCCGCGGACTTCACCGCTGATGATAATACTGTCGACATGGATATTGGATTCCAGACGGGCTGCTTCCCCTACCACAAGGGTCCCCTTGGGGGCCTCGATCCGGCCCTTGAAAAGCCCATCGATCCTGATGGCGCCCTCGAATCTCAGGACACCGTCGAATACGGTATTTTTGCCCAGAAAAGTAACAATTTTATTTTGGTTTTTCATGGGGGCTGTATAGCGCATTGCTGACTGCAATGCAAGCTGCGGACGGGTACGTTTCCAGTGATAGCGCTGCTGAAAAGCCTGGCCGCAGCAGTTTAGGGAGCGTGTCCTTATTTCCTTGCCGGAGGTGAAGCTGAGCCGTCGGGGGCCGGGCCTGTTCAGGCCCAATCTTCCGGCAGGGGTTGATTTCGGAGCAAAATGGCGAGGATCTCTTTCCGGTAGCGTTCATATTTGCGAATGTGAAAACTACAGGCCCCTGCACCGGGATGACCGCCGCCCTCGAACTGGGCAAACATCTGGCCCAGGTTGATCCGGCACTGACGGTTGAAGATACTGTGCCCGGCACTGATAATGACCTTTTCCCGGTCGTGGTCGTCGAAACGAATTTTTACACTGACCACTGCCTGGGGATAGAGCGAGTAAATCAAAAACCGGTTGCCGGACGGTGCCGGGTTGAACGAACATAGATCAGTTACGGCGACCTCCCCGGTTACCGTCGTGTGTTTCTGCAATATCTTCTTGAACCGCCTGTTCTGGTCAATAGCTTCCCGGCAGCGCTGCTGGACCAGGCCCGCGGCCATCACCGCCTCAATCGGCCTTTTACCCAATAATTCAACCAGGGCGTTCCAGTAGTCCCGTCCCTGCGTATCCTGGCCGTTAATGCTCATGGAAAGCAGGATATAGGGGTGGTCCTCAGGTCTTAAAACCTCTTCCAGGCTCAGATCGGCAGAATCGATTTTATCAGCGGCGGCTACAAGCTCGGTATAGTCGCCGGACAAGCGACTCTGGTAGTATCTATGGACTACACCTGCGGCCGAGGGGGCAATATCAAAGGCACCTTCAAAAGAGACATCGGGCAGGTTCGAATAGTGGTGGTCAAACCATAGTCCGCAATCCGGGTGATGAGGCAAGTTTGCCAGGATGTCATTCGACGTAATGGTCACGAGCCTTTTCTGGACGTCGCCTGGTTCGACCCACCTGATTGGGGAAATGATGTTCAGGGCATCTTTGAGAAGCACCGCACAGACGATGCCGTCGAAATCAGGCCGGGTAACGATGCGCATGGCAGCGGACTCCTTGTAGAGGCGGTCTTAAATTTGTCGCTTGTCCGGCACAGCCTTGCGGCGGCGACGGATTGGGCCCAATCTTCAGTCTACGCTGAAGCTCCGGCCGATAGACTTTGTTGGGCGCCCTGCCTGGCCGGCGCAGCTCGCAGAGCATAGACGGAACCTTGAACCAAAATCCCATTTCTAAGGCAACCTCTATTTATCGTTTCTATCCATCCCAGTTCCGGCCGGGTTGCAGACACCGTAGATGAAAATGCATGATTTTTCAAGAATAACTGTAGCTTAAAGATTATTTTTCCTCAGCGGCAGGTGGGATTGGCAGCGTGTTGGGATTGGCGGAGCGTTTCGGGGCCGCGCTCTCAGATGAAGTGTGGGTACCTGGCAATATTTATGTCAAGTTTTTCTGAATATGACCGATGACATAATTGATTCGGTGCCTATCAGGGCTGTGAGCCTGGCAGGCGCGGGTCAGCAAACGCCTGTTGAAATAAAATCACAATAAGCGCCGCAACGGAGACAACCAGTCGTGGAAACACAGAGCGAACAGGAAAAGATGGATCAATTGATGGCCGAACGCCAGGGAGAGGCGGCCGCGGGGGACGATGCCCTGCCAGCTTCCGAACCTGATACGGGTAACCCCACCGAGCCGGATGCAGAGCTCAGCGAGCAGGAAAAAATGGATCAATTGATGGCCGAACTCCAGGGCCAGGTCACCCAGGAAGAGGCAACCGCACAGGGAGGGAAACCCGACGAAAAGGAAGCCACGGGTGAGGGCGAGGAGCTCTCTGAACAGGAAAAAATGGATAAGCTGATGGCGGACCTGCAAGGTGAAGCCGGCCAGGAGCCCGATGGTGATCCCCCGGTAGAAGCGGGCCCGCCGGAAACAGAGCCGGAGGAGGGACTCAGTGATCAGGAGAAGATGGACCGCCTGATGGCCGAATTACAGGGCGGCGGTACGCCATCCGCGGCGGATAGCGACGCGGCAGAAGCTGACCAGCCGGAGGAAGAACTCAGCGAACAGGAAAAAATGGATCGGTTGATGACCGAGTTGCAGGATGGCGGGAATGGCGGCCAGCCGGAACCGTCGGACGCTGCGGAATCCTCCGAAACCGAGAGTCCGGATGAAGATCTCAGTGAGCAGGACAAGATGGACCGCCTGATGGCGGAGCTGCAGGGTAACGCCATTGACCAGGATTCGGAAGATGATCAACCCCAGGAAGACCGGAACAACAAAGGCGATTCATCCGAACCGGGTGATACCAGTGAAGATGATTTTCAATCATTGGATGATGAAGAAACCGATCTGGATGGATACGATGAGGACGCCGATACGTTTGAAGCCCTGGATGACGATGAGGAAAACCTAGCCGGTTATGACGGCGAAGAGGATGCCGTCGCAGATGACGCCACTGCCGAGGAACCCGAGGAACCCGCTGAAGGCGCCATTGACCCGGAACCTGAGTTGCCGCGTAAACCGGTGCCCCGGGAGCGCAAGTCGCTGTTCAACCTGGCCGAAGAGCGCGTTTCCGCCCTGCCCGAAAGCTCCCGGCGGGGACCCTGGTCGCGGATCCTTCTGATCTCGGCGGGTATTACCATCCTACTGGCCGCTCTGTTCGCCGGATACACAGTTTATAAAAACCGGGCAGGGCTGAAAGCAGTCAAGCCGGCAGAGCAGCCGGAAGAGGAATCACTGCAGGAACCCGTTGCGCCTGGCCAGCCGGCCCGGATCAAGACGCAATCCGCGCAGGAAGCAATGGATACCCGGCCTGTGCCGACCGATGATCCGGCGGATGCCATTATTCAGGACAGGTTTGCAACTATTGATGCCCTGCGTCAGTCTTTGCAGATCAAGCAGACAGAAATCGTCAATTTGAAGCAGGATTATGAGTCCGGAATCGAACAGTCTCTGGAGGTGACCGCCGGACTGGCCGCCGAAAACCAAATCACTGATTACAAGGACGCTCTGGCTGTGCGGCGCATCGCATTTGAACTGCAAACCATGCAGCGGCGCAAGGCCTATATCCAGAAACTGGAAGTCCCCTATAACCGCCTCCTCTCCGGGAGTGAAGCGCTCTTGTATATCAAACGGTTGACCGAAATAGACCTGGCAGTGGCACCCTATGTCGGGGGTTTGGGTACCGGACGGCTCCTCAAGCGCATCGACGCCGAAATTGACCGCCATCAGCTGACCAGTGACAAACTGCAGGTGGCTGCCGGTGATGGCGGGATCCCGGGCCTGGAATCGCTGTGGCAGGCCGCCCTGCAGAAAAGCAAGCGCCACCCGAACGGTAAAAAGGCCGCCGGCCGCGATCCGGACGACAGCAGCCCGCCGGTTGAAGAAGTAAAGCTGAGCAACGGCGATATCTGGGAACAGATCTGCAACGGTCAGCCGGACAACAAATATCGGCTCACGGAGCTTACCACGGAAGCCGCCGCCTGCCTGGCCAAATGGAAGGGCAAGGAACTGTTTTTAAATCGTTTGACCACGCTAACCTCCCGACAGGCCAGGGCTCTGGCTGAGTGGGACGGCGAATGGATCGGCCTCAATGGGCTGACTGAGATGGACCGGGCCACTGCCCGGGCCATCTTTAAATGGCGGGGAAAGCGCTTGTCTTTGAATGGATTTACCGAATTTCCTCCCGGCCTTGCCCGGTACCTGGCCAAGTGGAAGGGCAAGCAGCTCGAACTCATGGGGCTGGAACTGCTTTCCCACAAAACCGCCGTGTATTTCATGGAGTGGAAAAAAGCCGGTGGACAGCTGTACATCCCGAATAAATTCTATCGCAGGAAGTGATGAAAGATGAAAAAAAGCCTATTTGGATATGCCTTTGTGACGATCGTTTCTTTCAGCGTGTCTACCGCTGCATTCGGCGCGGTCAACGTCGCCAAGCTGGATCTCCTACAGCAGCGTATTACCGAAATCCAGGCCCTGCAAGCGCGTATGGATGAGATTCGCAACCAGGCTGTTGCCCTCCAGAGTACGCTGCAAGGCAAAGCTGATACCTATTCTAAAGAAATTCGCAAAGAGCAGGCAGACCGCGACCTTAAAAATTACCAGCAGGCCATCCAAGTGTATCGGATACGCTATAACCTGAAGCTGGTCCAGCAGATATCCGCCTACCTGGCTGCCGTTTCAGAACGGATAGCTTACTTCCAGGAGGGCCGCGAACAGGTCGATTTTCTACATCAGCAGGCCCAGGATGATCTGAAAATGGTTCAGACGTTGAGCGATATGGAAATCGCTGGGTTCATTGACCGAATGGATCAGGTCCTGGCCAGGTATGAAAAGGCCGTCAACAGCAGCCTGTTTGATATCGAGAAGATCCAGCAAGCCACGCTGGAGACCATCTGGCACGCCATCACCACCGGGAAATGAAAGTTCCGCGATGCTGCCATTTTGCCTGGGGCGGTGGCTGATCACCGATTTCAGGGAACACCTTTCCAAATAATCACGCGCCGCGTGTAGTCGATTTCATACCGGACCCGCATTAAAAAATCCATACCCAGCAAACCGTCATAGTCCTGATGGTAGCGACCCGGGCTCATGAGTGCGATTGGGATATTCTTTAAACTGTAAGGCCCCACGTTGATGGCCTTTGCCCGTACCGAGCTGGCATATTTACTACCGGCAATTCCGGCCGCGCGCACCCGGCCGATTTTACGCAGCCCAATGGCCGGCAGGGCCGAGCGCCAAAGAAAGGTCAACTGGGCGCCGGTGTCCATGACCAGGCTTACCGTTGCCCGGCCGCGGGTGCCGACGACCTCAACCGGCAGGAGGATTCTATTCTTTTGCAGCACGAAGGGGGTTTCAAATTGCCGGGGGGCGGTTTTGGCGGTCGGTTTTTCAGCCGGCGAGGCGACCGGTTCTTTAGATTGGGGTGTAACCGGCGCCGTTCGAGGGGGCGCCACGCTCTCCGGGTATACTTCGACTCGCCCGGTATGCCCTTCGGGCGGCGTGTCACTAAAGCGCAGAACACCATCTGCATCCCGATACCTATAGAAATCGGCCAAAGATAATGGGGGGCAGGCAAATACCCAGAGGAAGGCTAATAAGAATAATTTCATCAATATCGGTTTCAGATCAGCAGGGCATGCTCGGCCAGGGTTTTCAACATGCTTGCGCATACCAGGCAAACATGGCTGGAAATATCAGTGGGCGCCGGCAGTCCCCGGCCGGCAAGCTCAAGTTTCAAGTTGCCTTTGCTGATATGTTTTTAATGCCGGGCGGATAGCTGGTCAAGGTTATTGCGGCCGTCCAGGCAACGTACGCGTAATCCAGCGGCGGCACTCAGCATGGCGGTCTTCGGTATTCGGCCGCGCAGTTTTAAGGTACTGCCGCCGGTTGAAAATTTCAAGGGGCGCCGTCTTGCATATCAGCCGATACCACTTTTATTTCGGGAAGGGCCTGCGTACGTGTGCTGAATAGCTCAATCGCGTTGACCTCCAGCCGGCGATTGATATGAGAGCCGCGGTATCAAAGCAGGGCTCTGCAAAAGCGGCGCTTGCGAATAAAGTCCATATACTGTTCAGCCTTCATCAAGGCCGGAACTTCGGAATGGCGGCTGTTGCCTCCAACTACACTCGCCGTGATACCAGCCGCTGTGATCCCCGGCCGGCCATCGGTGACCTTCTCTTCTTTCGCATGACCTACAATGCTATGACCCGGGCCATGGCTTCCGATAATGTGACGGAAACGGTCATCCCGCTGGATTAATAGTTTACGAATTCCTTCTTGGCATTCATGACCTTTGTCAAATAGCGCCGCGTTTCATGATAGGGCAGGTTGGCCTTCAGCGTCTGGTAGACTTCCAGGGGTGCCAGCTGGTTGATTTTGTCCGGTGCCCGGTCGCGATTATTGTCGAAGGTTCGCAGCACATTGCCGGCGCCGGTATTGTAGGCTGCAATTACACAGTATTCCCGGGAGATCCGGTTGCGAACGGCAGCCAGGGACCGGGAGTCCAGGATGTGCAGGAATACGCTTCCATAGAGTATGTTTTCGGCCGGGTTCAGAAGTGTTTTCTCAGAGGGCAGTCCCGGCCTTTCCAAGAAACGGTTTACGTCGTGCCCGGCACCCCCCGGGACGATTTGCATAAGTCCGAAAGCTGGGGCCTTGCTGATGGCCCAGGGATTAAAGTCGCTTTCGGTTTTAATGATTGCGAAGATCAGGTTTTTACTCACCTGGTAGCGGTCGGCATATGTTTCAACATAGGGCCGATATTTTCGGGCCCGGATGTGCAGGTGATCTTTTACCATCGCAATGTTGACATAGTGGACCTTACGGGCCTTGGCGCCGTCCTGGGAAGTGCGGGTCTGCAGACGTGTCTTCAGCAGATGGTCTGCATACCTCTCCGCCCGCCAGGCCCACCGGATATCTTTTCCCTGATGGTCTTTGACCTCACCCAGTAAAAATGGGGTTTCCCCGAGTTTTACGGTTTTGGCGGAATAGAGGTCCACTGCCCGCGGGTCATGCGGGGTCAGCAGGGTCGTGACAATGGCGTTTTTGAGACTGATTCGGGGTTGTTCGGTATCCACAGTTTCAATTGTCACGATGCCGGTGTCGAAATCCACGAGGGCGCGGGACTTGTAGTTCTGCGTGTACTTCACATACTTTTTCCGGCTGGGGACTTTAACGTCCTCTTTGCCCCATTGGCCGGTAACAGCCCGGGTCAATGCCTCTACCAGGGCTGAAAAATAGTGGTTGAACTTTTTAACGTCCCGGTTGAGTTTGGCGGGGTTGGCCGCATACCCCATAGCTTTATCGGTTGCCAGACGGCCGACCGAGGCCATGTCCCCCGTGGACGCCACCTGGGCTACCCGTACAACTTCACCTGGCGTACAGGCTACCAGCAACAGCAGCAGGGCCGTTACCATCATTTGTTTTCGTGGGCACATAACATCAACACTCGGCCGGTTTAGGTCCGCAACGGTTTTGGGGATACCTTAGGAATCATGCCTTGCGGCCGTTGAAAAGTAAACCCAATTGTGGGAAATGGAGTAGAACCTTTCAAAAAGAAGTTTGCATGTCGGGCTGCTTATGCGGCGCGGCCTACAGCGAAGAATTAACCTCGCCAGGCGTCCACCCTTGGCAGCAGCCTGCTATGGAGGATGGAAAGACAGATGTATGTACCAAAACCCGTTTTCTGAGATAGGTTCTATACACGCAGAGGACATCATGTTATGAACCTTTGCCCTGGAACACGGGTGCAACCCATAGAGAAGATAAGAGATGGTCTATTTTAAACTACTGCTGACCGCATTTTTCTGGGGCGGGACGTTTGTGGCCGGACGCATTCTCAGAGAAAACGTAGGATCGTTTTCGGCTGCTTTCCTGCGTTTCACGGTAGCTGCTGTGCTGCTGCTGGCCATTGTCCGTAAAAGTGAGGGGCGCTTTCCACAATTGACCCGGGCGCAGTGGGCCTCCATCGCATTGCTGGGACTGACCGGCGTGTTCGCCTATAATGCCTTTTTCTTCAAAGGTCTGCAGGTAATCAGCGCCGGGCGCGCATCGCTGGTCATTGCGACCAGTCCCGTGCTGATTGCCGTTTTTTCCGCCTGGCTGTACGGGGAAAAACTAACTGTCGTGAAAATTACCGGGATCCTGCTTTCGGTGACCGGCGCCGCGGTGGTCATATCCAGAGGGGACCTGGCCGGTTTACTGGTTCAGGGAGTCGGCCGCGGGGAGCTGATGATATTCGGATGTGTGCTGAGCTGGGTGGCTTACTCCCTGCTCGGCAAGTCGGTCATGCAGGTCATATCGCCCCTGACCGCGACAGCCTATGCCGCCGCCGCCGGCATGCTGCTGCTGGCCATCCCAGCCTGGGTGGAAGGACTGCCCGCTGACTTGCCGTACTATACCGGTCCGGAATGGGTCAGCATTGTTTACCTCGGCCTTTTTGGAACTGTCATTGGTTTTGTCTGGTACTACGAAGGTATTCGCCAGATAGGACCCATGCGAGCCGGACTGTTTATCAATTTCGTACCGGTCAGCGCGATCCTGCTGGCCTTTTTCATATTATCGGAACCGGTTACCATTTCTCTAATCATCGGTGCCGGACTCGTGATTTCAGGTGTTTATCTCACCAATCGCCCGAGCGGCTGATCCGGCTGGACCGGCCGGCTGCCGCAGCTGTTTATATCTCCGGCATCATGGACCGCCAAGGGCTTCAGCTTGACTTGGATAGTGATTGTGTTACATTCTTGAACGCGTGTGCGAAATACCCTGCAGCCCGATGAACCGTGATGCCTCAGGCGGATACCCACATGAAACGTAAAAGTAAAGTCGGCCGCAATGACCCCTGCCCCTGCGGGAGCGGTCGTAAATATAAAAAGTGCTGCCAGGGAAAATCTACGGCCCCCAAAGTAGATCTCCGCCAGGAGTATGAGCAGAAACACCGCATCCGGTTTAAAACCCCGGAGCAGATTGAAGGCATACGCCAGGCCGGCCTGCTCACCGTGGCCACGCTCGAGATGGTGGCCGGGGAAATCCGGCCGGGAATTACCACCGACTATATCAACACCCTGGTACATGAATTTACCCTCAAACACCAGGCCATCCCGGCCCCTTTAAATTACCGGGGTTTTCCCAAAAGTGTCTGCACCTCGGTGAACGATGAAATTTGTCACGGCATACCCGATGACCGCATCCTCAAGGACGGGGATATCGTCAATGTCGATGTGACGCCCATATTGAATGGCTACTACGCCGATGCCAACATGACTTTTTTCGTGGGGACGCCCGGGAAGGATGCCGCCAAGATCGTCAACGTTGCGCGTGAATGCCTTAAAAGAGGCCTGGGCATGGCCCGCCCCGGGCATACGACCGGAGACATCGGTTGGGCGATCCAAAGCTATGCCGAGGAAAACGGCTGTTCGGTAGTGCGCGAGTTTGTAGGGCACGGCGTAGGCATCGAGTTTCACGAACCCCCCCAGATACTCCATTACGGCAAACGGGACCAGGGCATAAAACTTTTGCCGGGCATGGTCTTTACCATCGAACCGATGATCAATCTTGGCAAACGCTTTTTGCACATATTGGACAACGACTGGACGGCTGTAACCGATGACGGCCGGCTGAGTGCTCAGTTTGAGCAGACAGTCTTGATTACCGGCGATGGCATGGAAAGTATGACGCCGTATGAACTCTAAAGCCCCGCAACCTGAATACCTGACAGCAACAGCCATCATCGACAGCGATCACCCCTCGATCGTAGAACTTATGGACGAGCTTACGGACGCATGCCGAGCGGACCCGGTCGGCCGGGCGGTCAGCCTGTATTACTATGTGCGTGACGAAATCCGTTATGATCCCTATGTGCCGTTTTACCTGCCGGAACATTACCGTTCCAGCAACGTGTTGCGGGCTAAAAGAGGGTATTGCGTCCGCAAAGCCACATTGCTCTGCTCCCTTGCACGGGCTGCGGGGATCCCGGCCCGGATCGGGTTTGCCACCGTTAAGAACCACCTGGCCACGCGCCAATTGATCGAGCACCTGGGATCCGACCTGTTTGTCTGCCACGGCTATACAGACCTATATCTGGGCGGTCAATGGGTCAAGGCTACCCCGGCCTTCAATCGCGAACTCTGCCAACGCTTCGATGTGCCGCCCCTGGAGTTCGACGGCACGACCGACGCGGTTATGCAGGCCTACAATTCAAAACAGATGCCTTATATGGAATACCTCGCCTACACCGGGACCTACAGCGATGTCCCGGTGCAGCACATTTTGCGTGAGTGGAAGCAGGCTTACGGCAAGCAGCGGGTCGCCGGCTGGATACACACGCTGGAACATACGCCTCCCGGTCAGCGGCCCGATTTCAGTACCGAAGACATTATCTCATAGGGGCTATGGCACCGACCCTTTTTCAAAAACAATGCATGGCGGTTGTATTGCGCCTCTGCAAAGGTATCCATGCCGGGGCGGTCAAATTCGTGCTTCCGGACGGGAGCACCGTTGCCTTCGGACGACATGCGCGCGGGTCAACTCCCCGTGTAAAGGTACGCTCATATCGTTTTTTTTCCAGGATTGTGACCAGCGGCGACATCGGTCTCGGTGAAGCCTACATGGCCGGTGAGTGGCAATGTGATGATTTGCCCGGATTCATCCGGCTGTTGATCACCAACCGCGAGGTGTTTTCCGACGGGAATCCGCTATCCGCCCTGGCGTCCCGAATTTTCAACCAGGTCCGGCATCTGTTGAACCGCAATTCCATCCCGGGCAGCCGGAAGAATATGCGGCGGCACTACGACCTGAGCAATCGCTTTTTCGAGCTGTTCCTGGATGAGTCGATGACCTATTCCTGCGGCCTATTTGATGCCCCGGATGCGTCCCTCGACCGGGCCCAGCAAAACAAACTGCAAGCCGTTCTGGCCAAAGCGGCGGTCGGGCCGGATGACCATGTGCTTGAAATCGGCTGCGGTTGGGGCGGGTTCGCCCTGGAGGACGCCCGGCGAACCGGCTGCCGGGTAACCGGCATTACGGTATCACAGCGCCAGTATGAATATGCCCGCCGGCGCATCTCTGCCTGCGGTCTGGAAAATCGGGTTGATATTCAGCTGTGCGATTACCGGCACGTAAAGGGGCAATTTGACCGGATCGTGAGCATCGAGATGCTGGAGGGCGTCGGGCATGCATACCTGGGCCTTTTCTTTAACTGCTGCGATCGACTGCTCAAGCCGGGCGGGAAACTTGTGATCCAGACCATCACCATTCCCGATCAGCACTATGCCCGTTACCGCCGGGAGGCCGACTGGATCCAGAAATACATCTTCCCGGGCGCCTGCATTCCAAGTCTGACCGCCTTGTGTCAGGCCATGACCGCGCATTCCGGCCTGGTCGTGGAAAGCATCGAAAGCATCGGCCGGCACTACGCCAAAACACTGCAAGCCTGGCGTCGGCGTTTCATGCGCAATCGCGAGCAGGTGTCTGCCCTGGGATTTGACCAGGTGTTCCAGCGCAAATGGATCTACTACCTGGCCCTGTGTGAGGCCGGTTTTGCGGAAAAGGCGCTCGGGGACCTGCAGATGATTCTGTCCCGGCCGGCCCTGCCGTGAGGCTGGCAGGGGCTCGACGAGCGTCTTGATTGATATCCGGGTCCGGAAATGGTCTCTTGACAAAACCGGTTGCCTGGGGCAAGGTGAGCTATCAGCCTACCGGTCGGTCGGTAAGCGTGTTCGAAAATCAACTCGCCGAGGACAACAGCATCAAATCTTACGAAGCCAGGTGAGCCTGGAAAGACAACAGGGGAGGATTAGCAATGGCTAACATGTTGTGGCAGCCCACTGAAGAGCAAATTCAAAAGTCGAATATGTACCGGTTTATGAGCTTTATAAACGAGAAGTACAGCCAGGCGTTTACGGAATATACGCCGCTTTACGACTGGTCGGTCGATAATATTGCCGACTTCTGGGCTGCCCTCTGGGAATTCGCCGATATAAAGGCATCCGTGCCTTACACGCAGGTCATCGACGATGTTACCAAGATGCCGGGGGCCAAATGGTTTGCAGGCGCCCGCATGAATTTTGCCGAAAACCTGCTGCGCTACCGGGATGACCGTACCGCCTTGATTTTCCGGGGTGAGGACAGCGTGCGTCGCGAAATGACCTACGCCGAACTATATGACGCGGTGGCCCGCCTGGCCCTGTCCCTGCGGAGGCCGGCGTAGGCCCCGGCGATCGCGTGGTGGGATTCATGCCCAACATGCCCGAATCGATCATTGCCATGCTGGCGGCTGTCAGTGCCGGTGCCACCTGGTCCTCCTGTTCTCCCGATTTTGGCATCAAGGGGGTCCTGGACCGGTTCGGCCAGATTAAACCAAAAGTGCTCTTCACAGCGGACGGGTACTTTTTCAAAGGCAAGCCGCTGGATTCCCTGGAGCGGATCGCCGACATTCTCAAGCAACTGCCCTCTATTGAAAAAGTGGTGGTTGTGCCGTATACCCGGGCCGCCCCGGACATCAGCGCAGTCCCCCAGGCTGTCCCCTATGCAGAGTTTACATCATCCGTGGACAACCTTGAAATCGAGTTCGAACAGCTCTCCTTCAGCCACCCGCTCTATATCATGTATTCGTCCGGGACGACCGGATTGCCCAAGTGCATGGTGCAGAGCGCCGGAGGGGTTCTCGTGCATCAATTGAAGGAGCTTATCCTGCATACGGATTTAACCCGGGACGACACCATCTTCTACTTCACGACCTGCGGCTGGATGATGTGGAACTGGTTGACCACCTCTCTGGGGGTGGGGGCCTCTCTGGTGCTGTTCGACGGAAACCCGTTTCATCCTGATCCCGGGGCGTTGTGGCAGATGGCCCAGGATGAAAAGATTAGCGTCTTTGGGACCAGTGCCGGCTACCTGGCGGCCCTGCAAAACGCAGGCGTCAAGCCCCGCGAGAACTATGATCTCTCCAGCCTGCGCGCTGTGCTGTCCACGGGGTCGCCCCTACCCGATGAAGGCTTCGAATTTGTGTATCAACAGATCAAGCCCGACCTGCAGCTGGCTTCGATCTCAGGCGGTTCGGATCTCAACGGCTGTTTTGCCCTGGGCAACCCCATGGCGCCGGTCTACACCGGTGAACTCCAGTGCCGCGGCCTGGCCATGAAGGTCTTTGCTTATGACGACGGCGGCCAACCGGTAGTGGGTGAACAAGGTGAACTGGTCTGCACGGCGCCGTTTCCCTCCATGCCGATCTATTTCTGGGAAGATCCGGAGGGACAGAAATACCACAATGCCTACTTTGACCAGTATCCGGGTGTCTGGACCCACGGCGACTACATCCACGTGAGCGAACGCGGCGGGGTGACAATGCTCGGACGTTCGGACGCCACGCTGAATCCCGGAGGTGTACGCATCGGTACTGCCGAATTGTACCGCCAGGTGGAACAGTTTGAGGAGATCGAGGATTCGGTGGTCATCGGTCAAGCGTGGGCCAATGACATCCGGGTGATTCTCTTTGTCAAAATGGCAGCCGGGCATACCCTCGATGGCGACATGGAGGCCAAGATCCGGACAGCCATTCGCACCAACGCCTCACCGCGCCATGTACCGGCCAAGATTCTGGCGGTCCCGGATGTTCCGTATACCCTAAATATGAAGAAGGTAGAACTGGCCGTCAAAAAAATCGTCGAAGGCAAGGCTGTCTTGAATAAAGATGCCCTACGGAACCCAGAGTCCCTGGACTTCTTTGCCAACCTGCCGGAGCTGCAGGAAGATTAGCGGTTTGCTGCCCTGAATTGAAATTGCTATCGAAATCGGGATCGGTAACGTCCCCCCGATTTCGATAACATAAGCAATTCCCATAGAAGCCAAATTGCCGTAATACAGCGGTCGTCAGCGTCCATACCCAAGGACAACCTTCTTCCTCGCCTTATCTGAGAGTTTCATTTCCACAAATGTATATTCTTGATTTGTAAGCTGCTTTTTGCTTTTATAGGGCGACATGCCGCAATCGGCGCGGTGGCTGCTATCCCGTAACCTACAGCGAGGGGGTGTTGTGGACAACCCCATGATCAATTCAACCTTCCGGCAGTTTCGGGCGGATCTCAAGGCGATCCTCAGCGACCTGCGGGGGCTCATCGAAGACATCAACAACCCGGAACTGCTTGTGCTGGCGGGTGATCTCGTAACAATGGCCGGGGAGCCTTTCCTCTTCGTGACCATCGGCGAGATCAAGGCGGGCAAGAGCAGTTTCGTCAATGCCCTGCTGCAGGCCGATGTCTGTGCTGTAGATCCGGCACCCTGCACCGATGTCATCCAGCAGATTGTCTACGGTCCGGAAGAGAAAAGTGATGCCGTTTCCGCCCACATCCGCCGGATAACGCTGCCCGCAGACATACTCAAGCAGATCGCCATCGTCGATACGCCGGGCACCAATACCATCGTGGACCACCACCAGGAGATCACCGAGGGCTTCATCCCCAGTTGTGACCTGGTGTTTTTCATGTTTCCGGCTAAAAACCCTCACACCCGTTCGGCCTGGGAATTTCTCGATTTTGTCCACCGGCAGTGGCACAAAAGGGTGGTCTTCATACTCCAGCAGGCGGATTTGGCCGACGAGACCGAACTTGCAGTGAATACCGCCAAGGTAAAAGAGTATGCGGCCGACCGCGGGATTGACCAGCCGGTTGTTTTTACGGCGTCGGCCCGTCGGGAACTGGCCGGCGAGTCCGGCAGCGGGTTTAGCGCCATCCGGGACTTTGTTCGGGAAACCGTCACAGGCGGTCAGCACTTTTACCTCAAACTCAGGTCGGTGATGGATACCGGTGAGCAAGTCCTGAAAAGGGTTTACGACGCCCTGCAGCAGCTGCGCAAGCAGCTCGATGCAGACAAGCGCGTGGCCGGGAAACTTGAGGATCTGCTGTTTGCCGGCCGGGCGGCCACCACTGCGGATATCCGCACCGCGGTGGATCGTCTTCTGGAGCAATATGATCAGCTCACCGATGATTTAAAAGAAGAATTTGAAGCAGGCCTGTCCATGCCGGTACTGTTCCGGCGCGCTTTCGGATC
>Ga0126327_10000028_pt1 | contig 56959 bp, 53 predicted proteins | sample InaspJWI30metaG_FD_101392 | JGI IMG/M metagenome (GOLD analysis project Ga0126327, IMG submission 101392) | Marine gutless worms symbiont microbial communities from Oahu, Hawaii - Inanidrilus sp. 1 OAHU.JWI-30 metaG | ecosystem: Host-associated > Annelida > Digestive system > Unclassified... | reverse complement strand
GTCCGGCCGGACGTCGCCGTCGCGATGCATGTAGGCAATGCCCACGATCTCTGTCTGGCCATAGATCTGTTTAAGGTTGACGCCGATGGCCTGGTAAAAGGTAAACAACTCGGGCCCCAGGGCCGCGCCGCCGGTGTAGGCCCGTCGCAGCCGCAGCATGCCGATCTGGTTGATCAGGGGGCGGAACATCATCTGGTAGCCCAGCCAGGATTTGAAGCGCAGGCTAACAGGCATGTTTTCACCGGACATGCGGTATTGGGCGGCCTTTTCGCCTACCTTTATAAAATAGTTGTAAAGAGCCCGGTTCAGCCAGTAGGACTCATCGATCTTAAGCCAGATTTGAGACCGGATGGTTTCGTAGATCCGCGGCGCGCCGAACATGAAATGGGGACCGATCTCTTTGAGATCTTCCATGGCGGTCTCAACAGACTCTGGGAAATTGATGGTAATCCCCGTGGCCATGGCCACCCCGAAAGAATTCATCTGTTCGCCGATCCAGGCAAAGGGCAGAAAAGAGACATATTCATCACTGGAGGCCAGGTAGTCGGCCTCGGACAACTGCAAACCCATGGCGACATAATTCTTGTGGGTCAACATGGTGCCCTTGGAGAGACCGGTCGTTCCCGAGGTCAGGCAGAGGTGGCAGACATCATCCGGTTTTCCCTGGTCCACTAACGCTTCGAAGGCCTCGGGTTGGGCCTGGTGAACCGAGTCTCCTTCCGCATAGAGATCATCGATAAAAATGAACCAGTCATCTTTTCGGTAATCCCGCATCCCGCGCGGGTCTTCGTAAATAACCTTACGGACTTCGGGGACCTCGTCTCTTATTTCGACCAGCTTATCGACCTGCTCTTGATCGTCACAGAACACCACGGTAACATTCATGTACTGCAGCAACTGGGAGATCTCATCAGGCATGGTCGTCTGGTAGATGCCGGCGGATATGGCCCCGAGTGACTGGGCGCCAATGGCCATAAAAAGCATTTCCGGAATATTGTCTCCGATTAGAGCCACTACATCGCCTTTTTTGACCCCGATCTTGTCGAGGCCCAGGCCGACCTTGCGAACGTAGTCGTAGTACTGGTCCCAGGTGAAGCTGTTCCAGCACCCAAAATCCTTTTCACGCAAAGCGACCTTGGTGCCCGTGGACTTAACCCGCCAGCGCAGCAACTGTGGAATGCTGTATTCCAATAATTGGTCTTGATTTTCCTTGTTCACTTATTCCTCTCCGATATAAGCCTCGATAACTTTAGGATTGGTGGCCACTTCTTCCGGGGAGCCCGATCCGATAACCTGCCCGAAATCCAGCACGTAAATTTGATCGGATATGTCCATGACCACGCCCAGGTCGTGCTCCACCAGTACAACCGTGGTATTGCGTTCCTGCTTAATATCCATGATAAACCGCACGATATCTTCTTTTTCCTCGATATTCATACCGGCCATGGGCTCATCCAGTAGTAGGAGATCCGGCCCCAGGGTGAGTGCCCGGGCAACCTCGACACGTTTCTGGACGCCGTAGCTGAGGTTGCCCACCACTGCCTTGCGATAGGCTTCCAGTTCCATGAAATCAATGACCTCTTCAACATAGCGCCTGTTTTCAGCTTCCAGCCGGGAGGCTTTACCCCAAAACAGACAGGCTTGGAAAAAGTTGTATTTCAGGCTGGTGTGCCGGGCCAGCATCAGGTTGTCCAGCACCGAAAGTCCGCCGAACAGCTCAAGATTCTGGAAGGCCCGGGCTATGCCCAGTTTGGTTACCTGGTGGGGGGACGAATAGGTCAACCGCTTGTCACCATAAGTGATTTCACCCATGTTGGGGTGGTAGAAACCGGAAATGCAGTTCAACATACTGGTCTTCCCGGCACCATTGGGTCCGATAATTGAGGTGATCAGCCCGGGTTCGATGTTCATGTCGACTTTAGAAAGGGCATCCAGCCCTCCAAAGGTCAAGGTTACATTCGAAATATTGAGCGGTTTCGAAACGTTTTGAGGTGTCATAGATTCCTGTAACCGAATTTTATTGGGTTGAGTTTGCCAGCTGCCTGCCTATGGTGGGATAACTCCGCGAAAACTAAATGAAACATACGATCTCGCCCTAACGAAAATGAACACAATTCATAAACCGATTGTCGTTAAGTAGATTAATCGCAACTATAATTTATCAAGTCAAGGTAAAAAACTTGGGTCGCCACAGACCGCTTGCCCGAACCACTATTCTTGGAATTGTATTTACAAAGTAGCTAAACTGGATCATCAGGTTCCCGAAATGGCCACCCTATTGGAATTTGCCATTGAGCCTACCGGGTGCGCATCGCTGGTAGTTTTTGCCCCCCAGGCGATATCCCGCTACCAATTTTTCATCTTATTTCTTAACTTTCAGTAGGTTACAGACAATCACGCTTTGGCTATTTTGTAAACAAAAAAAGATGCCGCGCCCAAACTTGGACAAAAAGGGAGGTGGAAACCTATTGCGGTTCAAGGAGATAGTACTCCGATCCGGCTGCCCGGATGTTGGTCCAAGCAGACTCAGTGCCAGGCGTCAAAGTGTTTTTGTAGTGGTTAAATAGTGGTCAAATACCATTACTCATCGAAGGAGAGCAGATGGGAGGCCAGGTTGGTTTTGGTGTTTTTGATCCCCAGTTTGGTCCTGATATTATACCGGTGAAACAGCACGGTGTTTTTGGACAGGAACAGCATATCCGCAATCTCCGAACTGGTGCGCCCGGCTTTGATCAGGTTGGCGACCCGGATCTCCATGGGGGTCAGCTTGAAATATTTAGATGAGAGCTTGCTGATAAATGGCGATACGATGTTGTTGAGGTTGACTTCCAAGATGCTGACCAGGGTGGCCTGGTCTGTGGAAAGCCGGCTTTTTTTCAATCTGTCCAGGTAGGGATTCACCAGTTCCTTCACGTTGGACAACACATTTTTGCCCAGTTCGTGCTTATCCTGGTCCCGCTGTTTGAGCAATACCTTCAGGGCGGTATTGACCTCCTCCAGGTGGCGGGACTGTGCCTCGAGTTCTTCCTGGCTGCGAAGCAGGGATTTTTCAGCCCGGCCGCGAACCTGCACCTCCTTCTCCAGCCGGCGGTGGCTGGTCTCCAGGGCAGCGGTGCGGGCCTCGACCAGTTCCTCGAGCTGCTCACGGTAGCGGCGCAGCTCTCGTTCAACGCCTTTCTGGGCGCTGACATCCCGCATGGTCACGATGTTGCCGGCCGGATTTCCATCCAGGTCGGAAAACAGAGTGGAACTGATCTGGACATCCAGGATACGGCCGCTTTTCGTTTTTCTTCGTGTTTCAAAGAGCTGGATCTTCTTTCCGGCCAGCATGCTGTCAATGGCTTTACGGGTTTCCGGCCAGTTTTCCTCGGGAACGAAATCGATATTACTGCTGGTCAATTCATCCTGGGTCCACCCCAGCACCTGTTCAAAAGCGGGGTTCACATAAGTGGCATTGCCCTGCATGTCGTATACAACGACCGGATCGGGCATACCCTCCAATTGCAGCTTGTAACGTTTCTGACTCTCCCGCAGAATCGCCTCTGTGCGTTTACGTTCGACCAGTTCATGGCGCAGATTTTCATACAGCCCCACGTTGTCCAGGGCAATCAGGGCCAGCTGCGCGAAGCGGCCCAGAGCATCCACCACATCTTCGCCAAAGCCCTTTTCACCCTTGACCCGGGCCAGTCCCAGCACCCCGACCACCTTGTTATCGGATTTCAAGGGGATGCCCACCATGTTGCGCAGGGCGTCCAGTGGTTTGTCCGGCAGGCGCCCCTCCCAGGAGCGGTAATTATCCACCACCAATTGCTGCCCGGTTTCCCAGACCTTGCCTCCGAAGCCCTCCCCCGGGCGAACCCGCAAACCGAGCCAGCTGGCGAAAAATCCCATCCCCACCCGCATTTGCATCCGCGACTCTTCCGGATCCAGCAGGTAGAAGAATCCGTGCTCGGTTCCGGCCAGCAGGGCCGCATGGTCCAGGATGGCTTCCAGCAGCTCCTTCCGGTCCAGTCGATTGATCAGCCCCAGAGAGGTTTCATGCAGGGCCGAAAGATAAGCGTTCTGCCGGCGCAGGGTTTTCTCAGCCCGTTCCCGCCGCTCGGTCTCCTGCCCCAGGATCTTGACCTTTTGGAGCAGTTCCTCGTATGTGGGTTTTGGGGGCATGGAAAAAAGGGGCACTAAATATAAATTATGAGCGTTTAAAGTGAACTATATATAAGGTGTTCTACCAATTACTTAAAATCAGCAGGGTGAAGCGATTCCTCAACTTTAGACCACTTCAGGCAATTGGAAAATAGGGTCACACAATGATTGTCCCGCAGGCAATAGCACCACTTCGGGCTGATTAAGCAACAGGGTAAATCGTTAGATGATCACCTTGTTGGTGACGGCCTTCACGATCTCCTCCGGCTCATCGATTATCTGCAGAATATCGATATCATCCGGCGAAATCGTTTTTTCGGCCAGCATGCGGTCCTTGATCCAGTCCAGCAATCCCTGCCAGTAATCCGAGCCCACCATAATAACCGGAAAGGACTTGATCCGCTCGGTCTGGATCAGGGTCACGGCTTCAAACAGTTCATCGAGGGTCCCGAATCCCCCCGGCATGATGATGTAGGCCAGCGAGTACTTGACCAGCATTACTTTGCGGACGAAGAAATACCTGAAATCCACCTGTATGTCGGCATACGGGTTGGGGGCCTGTTCAAAAGGCAGTTCTATGTTCAAACCCACGGAGGTACCACCGGCTTCATTGGCGCCCCGGTTGGCGGCCTCCATGATGCCGGGCCCGCCGCCGGTAATCACGGCAAACTTTTCTTTGACGAACAAGGATGCAATTTCGACGGCTTTTTTGTAGATAGGATCATCCGGCTTCATCCGGGCCGAACCGAAGATGGTCACCGCCGGCCCTATGTGGTGCAGCGCTTCCACACCATCCACGAACTCACCCATGATCTTGAACAATCGCCACGACTCTTCCAGCTTGAAATCATCTATCACCCACTGTTTTTCCATATTTTGCGCCTCAACTGTAATGAATTGGAGTGGCTATATTGATCACCAGAAACGGTTTCAAAACCAGCACACGGCTGGTCTTTGGTATCACACCCGTCAGGTGCCCCCCTGATACCCGATAGTGACATCATCATCATCGACGATAACCGGAACCTTCCGCTCACCGCGCGAATATTTCAGCATGGCCTCCATTTTGTCGTCGCCGGAAAAAACGTTGATATACTCCACCGAGATCCCCCTGGCCTGATAGGCTTCCCGAGCCTGGTTGGTATGGGGTCAGGTATTCTTACCGAAAATGATCACTTTGGATGCCATACTATCCTCCCGGGGCAGAATCGGCGCCCCTGCCGCGATGGTTTCTTATGGTACTGAATTTTACCGACGGCCAAAGGTTACCAGCAACAGGAAATAGTGTCAATCAGGGGGTTTGACAAACCTTCGGCATGTTGATAGGAAGTTGCGTTCTTATAGGCGATGTGTTCCAATAGGAGATCACCGCGTGACGGAAAAATCGAACAAACTGGCCGGTCGGGCCACCCTGGTAAACGCACTTGGTCTGCATGCCCGCAGCGCTGCCATGATTGCTCAGGTGGCAAAAAAAGCCCGGTCTGCGATTCGGGTCAAACACGGCGAAAGGGAGGCCGATGCAGCCAGCGTCATCGATATTTTGACCCTGGCCTGCCCCATGGGGGAAACTCTGGAATTTATCATTGAAGCCCCTGAAGATTGTGATATTCTGAGGGACCTGTTGGATTTGGTAAACAACGGTTTTGGAGAAAAGCGGTAATGACAGCAAAGAGCGACACCCAGGAAATTCGTCTCGACGGGATAAGCGCGTCCCCGGGCATCTGCATCGGGAAGGCGTACCTGGTGGACACCCACGGTGTTGAGGTTTTGAACACGTATTATATTCTCGATTCCGATCTTAAAAAGGAAAAGAATCGCTTCAAGGCCGCGGTTAAAAAAGCCAAAAACGATCTGCGCGATATCATCAAGGACACCCCCAAGGAATTGCGTCAGCAGAGCAGCATCCTGGAATCCCACGTGGTTCTCATGGAAGACAAGCTGTTGTATGACAAAACCCTCGAGAGGATAGAAGCGGAGCTCATAAATGCCGAGTGGGCATTAAAGCGGGTTGTGGCCGAACTAAAAGCGGTGTTCAACGAAATGGAAGACGAATATTTCCGTGAACGCGCCAACGACATTGTCCAGGTTTCAGAGCGTATCTGGAACAACCTGATCGGGGCCGCACCCGTAGACATCTCCGAGATCCGAAAACGGGTCATCCTGGTAGCCAACGATCTCTCCCCGGCCGACACCAGCCAGATACAACTGGAAAGAGTCTTGGGCTTCATCACCGACCGGGGCGGACGGGCCTCCCATACCAGCATCATTGCTCGCAGCCTCGAGATCCCGGCTGTTCAGGGCTTGAATCGCGCCACGTCCGCCATCAAAAATGACGACCTGATTGTCGTGGACGGGGTTGCCGGTCTGGTGATTATCAATCCGACGGAAGAGACCCTCATCGAATTCGAAGTTCGCAAGGAGCTCTACGAAGTCCAGAAAGCCCAGATCGGCCGCCAGAGTCATCTGGATGCTACCACCACCGATGGCGTCACCTTCAACGTGATGGGCAATATCGAACTTCCGGAGGAGGTCGTGTCGGTTCTGAGCTACGGTGGTGACGGCATCGGCCTTTACCGCACTGAATTTCAATACTTGAGCCGGCCGGATTTTCCCACGGAAAACGAGCTTTTCGAGAAGTATAAAGATGTTATCGACGTCATGGATGATCGGCCGGTGACCATTCGCACCCTGGATGTCAACGGTGACAAAGCCATGGGCAACGGCAAGGCGGTCAACGAGGAAAACCCGGCCCTGGGCCTGCGGGCCATCCGGTATTGCCTCCAGAAACCGGATGTCTTCATGACCCAGCTGCGGGCCATTTTAAGGGCCGCTGTGCATGGCCAGGTACGGCTTTTGATACCCATGATATCCGGCATGGAAGAGATCACGCAGACAAAGGCCATGCTCCAGGCCGCCGCCGCGGAGCTCAAAAAAGAGAAAAAGACCTACAACAGCGATATTGAGATCGGCATCATGATCGAAGTGCCCGCGGCCGTCATGCTGGCCGAAAGCATGGCCCCCGAGGTTGACTTTTTCAGTATCGGCACCAACGATCTGATCCAATACTCGCTGGCCATCGACCGCGGCAACCGCGAAGTCGCTCACATGTTCAATCCGCTGCATCCGGCCATAATCAAAATGGTAAAGCACGTGGCGGATGTCTCCCAAAAGACCGGCACCAAACTGTATATGTGCGGTGAGATGGCGGCGGACCCGGCCAACATCCCCCTACTTCTGGGCCTGGGGATAGATGAACTGAGCATGAACTCGCAGGCAATCCCGGCCGTAAAGAGTATGATTCGCTTACTGGATACACAGGAGTCACGCCAGTTCACCCAGAAAGTGCTGCACCTGAAAACCATCGATGAAATCCTGGACCTCTGTCAGGAATCATACGGAAGCCTGCTCGAGGAGCATTTTTCGGTTGTGCGCTGAAGCGCGGTTCTGGGATCATGTTTCAAAGGTTAAGAGGTCAAGAGATCTTAACCCGGAACCTTTAAACGGTGAACCTTGAACCTGTTAAATTAAACCTCACCATTTAGAGTGTAAACTCGGTGAAAGAAATACCATTCCCAGGTTTTTAATGGCTGACAAATCACACGAAAAACTGGTGGCCCAGAACAAAAAGGCCCGCTACAACTATTTCATCGAAGACACCTACGAGGCCGGAATCGTCCTCAAGGGAACCGAGGTGAAGTCCCTCCGGCAGGGCCGGGCCAGCTTGAAGGACAGCTACGCCAAAATCAAGAACGGCGAAGTGTTCGTCCACCAGATGCACATCAGTCCGTACCCATGGGCCCATTATGATAACCATGACCCGCTCCAGACGCGCAAGCTTCTGCTGCACAAGTACGAGATAAAAAAACTCTACAGCAAAGTGAACGAGATGGGGTATTCCCTGATTCCTTTGAAGCTCTATTTCAAAAATGGAAAAGTGAAGGTCCTGCTGGGTTTGGCCAAAGGCAAACGCAAGTATGATAAACGCCAGACCATAAAAAAGCGGGACGAACAAAGAGACCTCGACCGAGCCCGGAGGCACTATAGCTAAATAGGCTCACCTGCCCCATGTCTACTATATATTGTAGACAACCAATATTCACCCCAATACATATGGTATAAATCAAGCGTGTCCAGATACCGCACTTTCAGGCAGGGTATTGGAAATATAAGATCAGCAGGGTTAATAAAAATATGGCAGCACCCACCACACAGACAAAACAATCTGCCTACCGCCAGGTGATCTCCATCAGCGTCCCGCTGGCCATGAGCATGGCGGCGACAACTGTCATGGAATTTACCGACCGGGTCTTCCTGGCCAACTATTCCCTGGAAGCCATTGCCGCGGTGGTTCCGGCCGGCATTACCCAGTTTCTGTTTTTGGCCTTCTTTGTGGGGGTGGCCGGGTATGTGAATGTCTTTATCGCGCAATACACGGGCGCCGGCGCCCACCACCGGGTCGGCGCCTGCCTGTGGCAGGGGCTCTGGTTTGCCCTCCTGTCCGCCATCGTCCTGGGAAGCCTTATTTTTATCGGCGAACCACTGTTTAAGCTCAGCGGACACCCCATAGAAGTGCAGCGATTGGAGGTCACGTACTTCAGCATTCTCTGCGCAGGGTCCGGACTGAACGTGGCGGCCGCAACCCTGGCCTGCTTTTTCAGCGGACGGGGGTATACCCGGCCCGTTTTGGCGGTCAGTTTCCTGGGTATGCTGTTCAATATTCCGCTGGACTACGCCCTGATCAACGGACTCTGGATCTTTCCGGAACTGGGGATTACCGGCGCCGGGATTGCCACAGTGTCCTCGTGGGGGTTGATGATGGTAACCTACGGGCTGCTGATATTTACCCGGAAAAACATCGTCCGATTCAACCTGTGGCAAAGCCGCGGTTTTGACCGCGACCTCTTCAAGCGGCTGCTTAAATTCGGCGTCCCCGGATCACTGCAGTTTTGCCTGGATGTATTTGCCTTTACCTTTTTTATCTTGATGGTGGGCCGGATCGGTAAATATGAGCTGGCCGCCAACAACATTGTCTTCTCCATAAACTCCCTGGCCTTCATGCCGGCCATGGGTTTTTCAATGGGCGTCAGCACCCTGGCCGGGCAGGCTCTGGGAGGCAGCCGACCTGACGATGCTGTGCGGGCCGCAAACAGTTCCATCCACCTGCTGCTGATCTATATCATCTGCCTGGATCTGGTGTTCATATTCGCGCCGCAGTGGCTCCTCTCGATATTCATGGGGATGGAAAGTGCTGGACCGGCCAAGCAGGAAATCATGCGTTTGGGTACGATCCTGCTGCGGATAGTGGCCGTGTACGTGTGTGTGGATGCTCTTTATATGGTCTACAGCGGTGTCCTTAAAGGCGCCGGCGACACGAAATACCTGATGGTGGTAATCGGCTCGCTGTCGCTGTTCTGCATGGTCCTGCCGGTATCCATCGGCATTCTCTGGTTTGACGCCGGGCTCATGTTCGCCTGGGCGTGCGTGGTCATTTTTATTATCTCGCTGTTTTTGATGTCCTGGACACGGTATCTGGGAGGGAAGTGGAAGACGATGCGGGTAATAGAGTATGAAGCCTAACTTCTAATTTGAAAGTGACTAAAGCGCACCACGTTAGGCATTAGCTTTGCGTCACCTAAAGTACTTAAAGTTCCGGAGTCGCTAAGCTCCTCTGGTTTTATCAAATCAATAACACGCCCCAACTTTAGAGCACTTCTATTTTTAGTTCACTTTAGTCACTTACTTCGGGTTATTTCTTCCCTTCTTCCGCAGCCGCCTCCTCAATAGCCTTGCGCATCTCGGCCTTTTCTTTCCGAATCTGCTTCTTGCGGCGGTGCTTGCGACGGGAATATTTCTTTTCCGGTGCACCTGCAGCACTACCCGCTTCAACTGCCGGGGCTTTAGTCTTTTTAGGCGGCGGTGGCGCTGCAGGCTGGCTGGCGGCTGCATCCGCTTCACGCTTGTTGCGTTCCTGCTGGGCCTGGTCCGCCGCAGCATCGTGTTTTATCTCGGCCGCCTCATCGAGGATCTTCACACCCGGCGGGGGCGGCTCATTTGAAAAACGCTGTACGCCGTTTTCATCGATGTAGCGATAGACTTTGGCATAGGTGTTCAGAGGTATAAAACAGAAGATTAGACCGATTATAATAATCCGACAGCAATTCATGGCAACAGATATCCTTCCCGGTATTTGCAATCTCCGTTGAGTCTTTGTTTAGTCCCCTACTTGCAGGTCTTCGGCAAATTATGCTCTGCACGAATTTTCATGAGGCCCTGGAGAGCACTGCGCATATTCTCCTCGGCCTGGGCTTCCGATACAACCTCGGGATCTTTTTGAACCACTTCTGGATAAAGCGCGCGCGCCTGGGCTTCCTCACGCTTGTCTGCCAGGGTCATGATCTCAAGCCACATGCCGGCCAGGACATATTCCGGGTTGTCGAGGGTCTTGGCCTGTTCAGCATGGCCGGCCGCTACATCATGTTTGCAGTTGACAAGCGCAACCAATCCCTCGAAAGCTTCGTCGCCCAGTTTCATCCTTAGTTTTGCGGCGGCATCTTCCTTCTGCTTCTTTATGGCCTGATCCTCCTGCGAGCCGACTATAGCGCCGCCCACCGCGCCCATGGAACCGCCCCACACTGCTCCGCGGGCCGCGGCCTCGCCCACATTCCCGCCAAAAATCAGGGCGCTCACAATTCCGCCCGCCGCGCCGGTAACCGCCCCCATGGTACCACCCTGGGCTGTGCGCTGACCGGTCTGTCCCGAACAGGCGGTTATGAATAATAGAAACCCGAGTGCGATCGTAAGCGTCACGCGCGAACGCCAGAGTCTGGATAGCATGCTTTACCTCCTCTGCTTGTCATGGCCTGTATTGTAATTAGAGCCTAATGCATCGAAATGTGGATGTAAAGTACCGTGAGCGCTACCGGCCTGAACGCGAGACGGATTTGTCCCGGGCGCCCCCTGCAGGGATTGCGCCCATATCGATTTATAGTTGAATTGCCCTGAACAGATGATGTTGTATTTGACGACCTCGAAGTTGGGACTGATATCGAAGTCCCGGGGCACGATCTGGGAGAAGTGACGCATCAATAATTTGGAACCATAAGGATCGTTGAATCGCCGCCTGACGGTCCCGGAATTCGGCAACAAGGCGGGCACGATGGGATAACCCACTTTCTGGAAAGCGCTGGCAATCATCCCGGAGCAGATCACCTTGTATTCCGTGCAGCCGCCCAGACAGGCCTGGATGGTCCGCTTGCGGAAGGGATTGAGCACCGGCGGCAAGGCCAGCAGCGCCAGATCCAACAGGTTCTCGTGATCATAGCGTTTGCCTAGGTTGGCGATGGCATCATCAAGGACCCTAGACAGGTCCGGGGGCGTGATGCCGAAGGGCCGGCAGATGCGGATATTGAAATCCTGGTACTTGGCCAGCGGGACGGCGATGACCCCATTGCCGCCATCGGCTTCGATCAGCATATGCTGCAGATCAACTAAATTGGTATCATCGGTAACACCGTGAACATGCCCACTGCTGACTACTTCCGGACGGTCGCCCACGTAAAGCGCGGAATGACTCCAGGAACTCCTGGTCAACAGCTGAATTATTCGACTGACCCGGGAATTACCTTCAACCAGCAATACGTCCCCCGGCTGGATTTCACGGTACAGGTTGCCCATATTGTTGATGATGCGCTGCTCATAGGTGGGAATCGGTCGTTCCAGGCGCCGGAGCAGGGCCCGCCCGATTTTTTTCAGGAACTTTCCGAACGGTTTTTCAACATTGCTCGGCATACAGGCACCTACCCAGATCCATTTTTTATAAAGTAGAGTACACTGGCCACCAGAAAATAGAGCCCAATCAGCTCGACCCCCAGGAACATCCAGTAATACCAGAGCCTGCGGATCAAGGTGGTCGGAATGAGGCTGCCCAGGGCCACAACCCCGAGGCAGACAAGGGAATAGAAGGTGAAATAGTAACCGCGGGCCACCAGCCCGGTCAGAAAAAACATACTGATGTTCATAATCACCAGCAGGTTGTTGACCCTGCTCAGATTGCTCCAGAAATTCATGTGATCGGCGTCGAACGCGGTGTCCAATTTTTCATAACGCGTTTCCAGCATGGATCGACTCCTTTCTAATTCTAAGGCTTGAGTTTAGGTCGCTTATACCTGACCAACCTTACAATTCAGTGCTTTTTTGCGGGGGTGAAGGCGAATGCAACAGCACTACAGAATACATAATTAAGAAAGGCGCTGTAAGGCATTGCCGGGTTATGCGACAAAACGCTAAACACAATTGCTATGTAGAGGGTTTCTGATGAAAAAACACCTCCCAAAATTGATCCTTTTGATTGTCCTAATTGGAATGATCACCGCTTTCTTTGCTTTTGATTTGCATCGGCACTTGACCCTGGACACACTCAAGCAGCACCGCCAGGCATTGGAGAGCTTCTATGCCCGCCACACCTTTTTAACCCTTCTGGTCTACTTTCTGGCCTATGTGGCCACCACAGCGCTCTCCCTGCCGGGGGCCACCGTACTGACCCTGGCCGGCGGCATGCTGTTCGGCCTGGCGACCGGCCTGATCCTCGTCAGTTTTGCCTCGACCATCGGCGCAACCCTGGCTTTCCTGGCTTCCCGATTCATCATCGGCGGCAGCGTTCAGCGCCGGTTCGGTGACAAATTGAAAACCATCAATGAAGGTGTGCGCAAAGATGGCGCCTTTTACCTGGTGACGCTGCGCCTGCTCCCGATTTTTCCTTTTTTCCTGATCAACCTGCTGATGGGCCTGACCAAGATCCGAATATCGGTCTTTTACATCGTCAGCCAGATCGGCATGCTCCCCGGCACCCTGGTCTATATCAACGCCGGGACCGAACTGGCGAAAATATCTTCGCTCCAGGACATCCTGTCGCCGACGCTGCTGCTTTCATTTTTACTGCTGGGGATTTTCCCCTTGGTTGCCAGGGCTTTTGTGAACTTCATCAAAGCGCGCCGAGCCTATGCCGCTTGGCCCAGGCCAAAACAATTTGATTACAACCTGGTGGTCATCGGCGGGGGCAGCGCGGGCCTGGTGGCGTCCTACATCGCCGCTGCGGTCAAGGCCAAGGTCGCCCTGATCGAAAAACACAAGATGGGCGGTGACTGCCTGAATACCGGCTGCGTACCAAGCAAAGCCCTGATCCGCTCCGCCAAAATGCTGTCCTATGCGCGCCGTGCAGGTGAATTCGGGTTTCGAGCCGGATCAATCGATTTCAATTTCGCGGATGTCATGGAGAGAGTACAGCAGGTCATTAAAAAGGTGGAACCCCACGACAGCGTGGAGCGGTACACGGGGCTGGGTGTTGATGTGCTCCAGGGCGATGCCCGGGTGACGTCACCGTTCACGGTAAAGGTGAATGGACGCACGCTGACCACCCGCAACATTATTGTGGCAACCGGCGCCCGGCCCTTTGTACCGCCTATCCCGGGACTGGACCGGATTCGCTACCTCACCTCGGACAATGTGTGGCAGCTGCGCGAACTGCCCCGCCGGCTGGTCATCCTGGGCGGAGGCCCCATCGGGTCGGAACTGACCCAGGCCTTTGCCCGCCTCGGCTCACAGGTCACTCAGGTGGAAATGATGCCGCGGATCCTTATCCGGGAAGATGATGACGTGTCGGCCATGGTTACCCAAAAATTCGAAGCCGAAGGCGTGCAGGTGCTCACCGGGCACAAGGCCAGTGAAGTTCGCCTGGAGAACGGGCGCAAAGTACTGGTATGTGAACATCAAAACGGCACGACTGAGGTCGAATTCGACGAAATCCTGGTAGCCGTAGGCCGGTCTGCCAATAGCCTGGGCTTCGGGCTCGAGGAACTGGGTGTCAACTTGCGCCCCAACGGCACTATCGAGACCAATGGGCTGCTGCAGACCAACTTCCCGAACATCTATGCCAGCGGCGACGCAGCCGGCCCCTACCAGTTTACGCACACAGCCGCGCACCAATCCTGGTATGCCAGTGTCAATGCGCTTTTCGGCAGAATTAAAAAGTTCCGGGTGGACTACCGGGTGATCCCCTGGACGACCTTCACTTATCCGGAAGTCGCCCGGGTCGGCCTGAACAAACTGGAGGCCGATGAGCAAAACATCCCTTATGAAGTGACGGACTACGGCATCGACGACCTCGATCGCGCCATCGCCGACAGCGAAGATTACGGGATAGTCAGGGTTCTCACCAAACCGGGAACCGATAAAATTCTCGGCGTTACGATCGTGGGTGCCCATGCCGGCGACCTGATTGCCGAGTATGTACTGGCCATGAAGCACAACCTGGGATTAAACAAGATCCTGGGAACGATTCATATCTATCCCACCCTGGCCGAAGCCAACAAATATGCGGCCGGGGCATGGAAAAAGACGCATGTGCCTGAAAACATCCTGGCCTGGGTAAGCCGCTACCATGCCTGGATGCGGGGTCGGCGAAAACCAGACCGGGCAGCAGAAGCGAAATATACTACCCTGTCGAATTAAGACTTGCACTGCAAGTTATGGCCAAGAAAAGGATATTAACATGATCTGCAACGGACACATATCCGGCCTCATCCGGCTCCGGCTGTGGGCCCTGGCCCTGGCGGGCATACTTTTGCTGACCGGTACGGTTGGGGCGGCGCCGGATGATTCCATATATGCAGAGCTGCTGAACAGATATAACCGCAATGGTCTGGTTGACTACGCCGGCTTTAAAAGGGACGAAGTCCGACTGGATCAGTACCTGGCCGTGTTGGCTAAAATCGACCCGAATACCCTGTCGCGCAGTGAACAGTTTGCGTATTACGCCAACGCCTACAATGCCTGGACCATCAAGCTCATCTTGACCGGTTACCCAGGGGTTGAGTCCATCAAAGATCTGGGCAGCCTGTTTAAAAGCCCCTGGAAGAAAAAATTCGTCGAACTGGACGGAAAGGTTATCACCCTGGACAACATCGAACATGACATTCTGCGCCCCCGGTTTAAAGACCCCAGGGTGCACATGGCCGTGAATTGTGCGTCCAAAGGGTGTCCGCCCCTCTGGAACGAACCTTTCACCGGCAGCCGCCTGGATGACCAGTTGGACGCCGCAGCACGCAGTTTCATTAACAACCCCGGTTTCAACAGGCTGGAAGGCAACACCCTTTTTGTCAGTAAAATATTCAAATGGTTCCGCGAAGACTTCGAAGATGATGTCATCGGCTTTATTGAAAAATATGCGGAGGGTCAGCTGAAGGCCCGAATCCAGGCCAACCGGGCATTGCTCGAAGTTGAATACCTGGACTATGACTGGTCACTGAATGGCCGTTAAGGCAAAGATTAAATAAATTTCAACTTGAAGTTGCAGGCTGTTTATTTTCCGACTTGCAATCCGACACCAGTTTGGTACCCTTACTGCAATCACGCTACTTCTCCAAAAGGGTACCTGCCTGCATGAAAGACGGCCAGAAAATAGATCCTGAATCCTGGGTAGACCGTTACGGCGACGCTTTATTTCATTTTGCTCTGGCGCGTGTCAAGGACAGAGAAATTGCTGAAGATATTGTCCAGGATACTTTTCTGGCAGCTGTCAAGGCCAAAGACCGCTTCAAAGGAAGATCCACGGAAAAGACCTGGCTGTTCGGCATACTGAAGCATAAAGTAATCGACCACTACCGCAGGAAAAAGGCGGTAATCTATGAACAGGACTTAAATGAAGGTATGAGTGACCTCGATGCATTTTTCAACGCCAAGGGCGCCTGGCAGACCATGCCGGAGAACTGGCGCTTGAACCCGGGCAAGTCCCAGGAGGTCAGAGAATTCATTGATCACTTTTACCATTGTCTGGCCGAGTTGCCCAAGAAAACAGCGGATGTATTCGCCTTTCGGGAAATCGACGGTTTAAGTACCAAAGAAATCTGCAACCGCCTGAACATCACGGCCAGCAACTGCTGGGTGATGTTGTATCGGGCCAGGATGCTGCTGCGCAAATGCCTCAAACTGGCCGGGCTCGGCCCCGGTGAGGCGGTTGATAAAAGTTAGAGCGTGTTTGAGGAAAGATGAAGATGATGAACCATTGGATGTTTCGCTGTAAGGATATTTCCCGGAAGGTATCACTAGGCATGGATGCCGGCTTACCCTACCATGAACGCCTGGCGGTGGAGTTTCACCTGATCATGTGCCGCTACTGCGCCCGTTTTCGCAAACAGTTGCGGCAGCTGCGCGAAATTAGCGGCCAAATCGACACCGAACTCCCCGGGTGCGATCCATCCGAACATCTGTCCGAAGAGTGTAAAGACCGCATCAAGGCAGCGCTGCGCAGCCAGCTATAACCTACCCTACAGTCTCTGCCTGGTGCTCAACCTCCCCTTGAATAAAACGCTTTCATCCAATTTTCCTGTAAGGATTTCCGCCAGCACCTGACAAATTCAATAGACACTATCAACTCATATCGGAAGCTGCTGCATATTCCGGCCGTGGCCTCCGGAAATGGGGGGACCATGAAAACCAACGCAAAAACAAGGTAGATCTGGCTATTGCTCCTATTTGCCCTTGCGAGCATGCTGCTGGTATCCCAGTCTTCCGGGACGGCCGCGTTCAAGGAAGGCGATAAAATATATATTATTGATCAAACGGGCGAGCGCTGGGACATTACCCAGGCGGTATCCCTCGGTTTCAACCCGCGTTATTTTGAGTTCGGCATCGGCCGCAATGCATTCACGCCCCTGGGCGAGGACAACTGGCAGGAAACCCCGGCGGATGAATACTCCCGGATGCGGGTTATCGGCATCACCGGCAACGGTGAGGCGCACGCTTATTCAATAGCGAAACTATGGTCGCACGAAACCGCTAACACCTATCTGGGCTCCCAGCCGATCGTCGCCGGGTACTGACCGCTTGTCAATCTGGCGGCTGTGTACAGCCGCGAAATCGACGGCCAGGAACTCACATTGGCACCCTCGGGTTGGACTTATCGCCGCACATTCGTACTCTATGACAGGGAAACCAATACGCTCTGGTACCCGGACAGGGGTGACCTGATGGGCATTCAGGGCAAGTATTTCAAACGGCGGTTGCCCGGGCTGGAATCAACGGATACAAGATTCAATAAGTGGGTACAAGAGAATCCGGCGACAAAATTGATGAAATAAAAGGACGCGTCCGGCAGTCCAGCGGCCGGTTGCCGCGCAGATGCGGCACCGGCAATCTGCGGGAAATGTTCGTGTTGATCATCCAGTCGCCCCCCCCCCCGCAACTTGTCCGCGAATCGGCCGCGCAGGAACCTCAACCGGAAAGCTGATAGGATTCGCTGTTTACAAATAAGGTCAGGGCTAGACAGATAGAACATGAGAAGTACCTGGGGACTTGTCAGATATCAGGGGCATGCGGACATAGAAATTGCACACCGTCAGCCCCAACAATCAAGGCCTGAGGTCAATACGGATATTCACGTCCGGGGTACTCAGGTTTGATCGAGTATTTGCCGTACCTTTTCGGAAAGGCCGGCCACGGAAAACGGTTTCTGGATGAAGCCGTTGCACCCTCTTTGCAGGATTTGGGCAGCCTGGCCGTCAATGGCATAGCCGCTTGAAAGCAATACCGCCATTTGCGGAAATAGCTCTCGAATGCGGCTGAACACCACCCCGCCGTCCATGCTCGGCATGACCAGATCGAGGATCACGAGGTCGATCGAATTGCCGCCTTTTTCTACCTGAGCCATAGCATTTTCACCACTCCGGGCAGTGAGAACCCGATATCCGAGATTTTCCAGCATCGCCTGCCCCACGTCCAGTATCATCTGCTCATCATCAACCAGCAAAATGGTTTCCGAGCCGTGCAGGTATTTCTCGGCAGCCGGGGTTTCGTGCCGGGCTTTGCTGTCTGATAAAGGCAGGTAGATTTGAAAACTTGTGCCCTGGCCGATCTCACTGGCCACGGTAATAAATCCATCGTGATTTTTAATGATCCCATAAGCAGAAGCCAGTCCCAGTCCGGTCCCGCGCTCTTTTTCCTTGGTCGTAAAAAAGGGATCAAAAATGCGTTGCCGGACCCTCTCCTGCATGCCGGTGCCGGTATCGGTCACACTGATATTGACATAGCGTCCTGGAATTACCTGGTGGGGAATAGCCTGGGTACTATCCACTGATGTGATTCTGGTTTCCAGGTAAAGCTCGCCGCCTATTGGCATAGCCTGCCAGGCATTTACATATAGATTGATCATGACCTGCTCAATCTGGCTGCGGTCGACATTCACTACCGGGGCCGGTCTTTGGAATTTGGCATGGATCTTCAGCTCTTTTCTTGTGCGCCCAAACATGTTCACACTTTTGCGGACCAGTTCATTGATGTCGGTAGGCTTGACCTCGTATTTTCCACCCCGGGCGAAACCCAGCAATTGTCTGGTAAGGTCCGTGGCGCTCCTTACGTATTCCCCTATGGCCTCGATGTGCTCGCTGTTGGTAGGCAGCTGTGCAGGATCCATAGACATGAGTGATATCCGGCCCTGGATACCCATGAGCAGATTATTGAAATCATGGGCAACGCCGCCGGCCAAGGTTCCGATCGCCTCAAATTTCTGGGATTGATGAAGTTGCTGTTCCATCTCCCTAAGCTGGGTAATGTCCGTCGCTATCTGCAACCTTACAATACGGCCGTCGATCCACTTGATGGCTCTGTCATAGTTTATATAGGTTTTGCCTGTTTTGGGATTCTCGCCCTGCCAAACAGCCACCTCTCCAAGGTTACCTTCTTTATTGAGCAGCCGGCTGTTGGTGCAAATACCGCAGGGCCGCTCTTCTCCCCGAAAGGCCTTGAAACAAAGCTCGCCGGTATAATCTCCGCCAAATGCATCGATCATGTTTTTGTTCATGAATAAGATTTCATGGCTATCCATATCGGCAACGTAGATGGTGGCATCGATACTGTCGAGGACTTTGATAAAAGTATGGTGGGTTTCTTTTAATACCCGCTCTGAATCGATGCGTTCTTCGATCTCGACTTCGAGGATTTCATTCGTCCTGGCCAGGTCATTGGTCCTTTGCCGCACACGGTTTTCCAGTTCATTCTTGGACCGGGTCAAGGCCTCGAGCAGATAGAGATTGTCATATTTGGCGACGGCCATTTCGACGACCTGATTCAACAGAATTAAAAATTGCCTTAAACGGTTTTCATTCGTGTCGCTATCCATAAACAGGAACACACCGTTAGAAACAGTCTGCGACTGGAACGGGACTATGGCAATCTGCCGCGGGGTAAAAGGCTGGTCATTGAACTGGTACTGGATTTCGTCGCCGGGATCGATAATGGTTGGCCCGAATTCCAATTCACGCATTAGGCCGGGATTCAACTCGATGGGATAACCAATATGACCCCCTTCGGAAAACGCTGTATACGTGGCAATGGGCTGCAGCCGGGTATCGTGAACTTCAGCACAGGTTGCATAGGGGATTGTTTTCAGGATCGAAATCCGTTCAAGGGTATTTTCTATAACTTCAGCGCCACTGGTCAGGTTCTGAATGTTTTCGGAAACCAAACCCAATAGCATAGCGTCTTCCGCCCGCTCAGCCAGTTGGGCATTTTCTTCCTCCAGAACAAGGATCTTCTGTTCCAGAGCGCGAATATTGTCCTTCAACTCTTCAGGCATTTATTTTCCTGTGAAAAAATCAACCATTATCTCAGCTACCTGCTGGGGCTCGTCTTCCTGGATAAAATGGCTGCCGGTAGGTATTTTGATGAGTGTGTTGTCGGGAATATTGCGGGCCAGTTTGTCGGCAATGGCGCCACTAAGATACGGATCGGCATCGCCGCGGATAATCAGGACCGGCAGTTCCAAGCGATGCAGCTGGTCTGTAATTTCCAGCAAGTGCTGGTTGTTCAGACTGGCTGCAAAATGCAGAAAAGCTTTGCGCCCCTCTTTGGATTTCATGGGCGCCCAGAAATAGTCCATGAGTTCCTGGGTCAGGTTCTCTTTGTGATAGATCCCCCGGCGGATGATCATGCGCAGGGCCCCCATATCAAGGGTTGCCATGGCCAACTGGCGAATGATGGGGGTACGCATGGCAATGATTGGCTGTACCGGCCAAAAATCATAGGCGACCGAATTAATCACCACGAGATCGTAAAGCATTTCCGGATACTTGACCGCAAAGATCTGACCAATCCCGCCACCGACATCATGACCGACAAAATGAAATTTCGGGATATCCAGCTTTTGCATAAAAGCCTGCAGCAGGCGGGCGTGGTTTTTAATCGAATAGGGCTGATCTAGATTCTTGCTCGAAGCACCGCAGCCAAGCAGGTCTACCCCGATGATTTGGTAACGCTCCTCGAGCAGGGGCAGCAGTTTTCGCCAGATGAACGAATAGGTTGTAATACCGTGGACCAGGAGCAGGGGCTCCCCCTGGCCGCGCATAAAATAAGCGAGCCGGTTTCCCTCCAATTCACACTGGGCGGTGGTAAATTGTTCCATTCCGGTACCTTATAAGGCGATTGTAAGCAAATATTCAGATGATACCACCGCAATTGTCAAACGCAATTAATACGACGGCAATCAAATTGATGCGGCCATTGCCGCAGTTGCGCAAAATAGCTCTGATGAACCCGATTGGCTCATCGGTTCCTGTCATGGGAATGCAATAGTGCACGCCCTAAAGGTCCCAGTCAAGCTTGCTCAAGTCAGGTTTGAGCCAGTTCCGGGCGGCTTCCAAATCATTGAACACCTTGCCGGTGATACCTCTGTTGGTCGCAACTGTTTCACCAAACATATTCAATTCAGCCTGGTCTGAGGCTGCATCCACAAATGCAATCTTCATCGGTGAATCGATCATTTTGCGAATGGCTCCCACGAGGGTATATATCTCGTGTGTCGAAAGCTGATTGGGAAAATTCTCTTCTACCAGGAGCTTCCGGAAACCGCGCTGTTTACATTCTTCGATACAGAGCCGCCAGAACTCGATGGAAACCGCCAGACTCTCCAGTTCACCGGAAACGCAGGCATGCAGATAACAAGCGTGCTCTGTAAAACGCAGTGATGTTTTTTCTGGCAGCCCAGTTTTCATTTAAACCCTTTCTGGTGTGCATTCCGATTTTCTCCCATTATAAAGCATTTAATTCATAAAAGGGCATCTTTTATTCCATTTATCGGGAGGCAAGTAGTTTTACTTTAGCATGTGGCGAAAGTAGAGAGGGGAAACAGTGAATAAGGCCTAAGTGGGAATTATTTTATTGACAATTATATAAAATTATATAAAATATTGTATAATTTTAGACAATCTCGCACCCTTGCCTGAAACCAATGGCAAGACTGTTCATTCGGTGCACAAACGCTTAGGATAGTTTATGTGCCGAGTTTTGATCATCGACGACGAAGAGGCTATTTGCAATTTGCTTCTTTACGCATTTTCAAGAAATGATATTGAAGCCGAAATTGCGACCAGCGGGAGGGAAGGGCTGGACCGCTTCGAACAGGAGCACTTTGATCTGGTCATTACGGATATGATGATGCCCGGGATCGATGGCAACAGTGTCGCACGCCGGATCCGCACTTCTCACCGTCCGCACACGCCCATAATCGGCATCTCCGCAACAGCCTGGCTGCTCGACCGGGATGATTTTAACGCCGTCTTTACAAAGCCGATGTCGATTCATGCCCTTCTGGATACAGTGAAGAACCTGACCCCGACACGCCACGCAGCTCCGGTTTGAAGATGCTCACCTAACAGGCAGCCGCTTTAGATCAACCGAAGTACGGTGCCGGGCCGATCAAGCATACCTGCAAATTGCCGATTCGATCACCTTCTAAGGTTTGACCGTTTTTTCCACGCATCCACGAATCCCGGGCGATGCTGCGGAAAAAACTATTTTCTATCCGCATTGGCTAAATGGATGGTTTGAATGTTCACAAGGCGGGTGTACGCACTCCGGCCGGCCTTTATTGGCCTGTAAATAAGCAGCTGGAGGTATTGGCCATGGAAATGGCCCTTGAAATTGAAAAAAGTTCAAATTGTCTTACTATTAGACAATTGAAAGATCATGTTCTATGCAGATGATATGCATGAGCTGGCGTCCGCGGCCCGTACAAGAGGTGATCCTGAAATAACATTCTTCCGAAAGGAACATTCAACACATTGCTGGCTACTACTCCCAATAGTATCGGTATGGACTTCATTGCGATTCCGCCGGGCTCCTTTAAAATGGGCGGCGATAAAGTGCTCGAACAGGCCGAGGATCACGAAAACCCGGTTCATCGAGTTGAAATTAGAAAAGGGTTTTTAATGAGCCGCTTTACGGTCACCCAGGAACAGTGGGCCCGTGTGATGGGTACCAGCCCAAGCGAATTCGCCGGCGATTTACGGCCGGTCGAGTCTGTATCCTGGCACGACACCCAGGCTTTTATAGAAACTCTGAACAGTAAAGAGAACACCCAGACATATCGTCTTCCGACTGAAGCAGAGTGGGAATATGCCGCCCGGGCCGGCGCTGCGGCAGCTTACACGTTTGGCAGGGAGGCCAGTTCTTTGAACGCATACGCCTGGTATAAGAAGAATTCCGGTGACCAGACACAGCCGGTGGGACAACTCGAACCCAATGCCTGGGGGTTGTACGACATGCATGGCAATGTCCATGAATGATGTCAGGACTGGTTTGACCGCAACTATTACGCCCAAAGCCCGCCAGCGGATCCGACCGGTCCGGATACAGGTTTGGCCCGCGCCCTGCGGGGCGGTGACTGGAGCAGTGCGGACTGGTACTGCCGCTGTGCTTCCCGCAGCCTCAGTTCACCGGATCGTTGCAGCAGCCGCGTAGGATTTCGATTGGTGCGGGATGCTTAGGAGAAAATTGTAAACTGTTCTCCCATCTGAAAGAAAAATACGACGCGCTCGAAGAAAAACGCCGCGTTCTGCTCGAGGAGATTGAGGTCTGCTCGGATGCCGAGCTTCGTTTTCAACCGGGGCCGGAACGTTGGTCAATTACAATGGTTATCGAACACATGTTGATGGGGGAAAGGGGTATCCGTCTTAAAGGAGCCGAAGTAATGGGTGAGACGATCGAGGCGAACCCAAGTGCCGATGAACTGTTTAAAGTAGTGATCGATATCCTGGAAAAGGATGTTCCCGTAGATGTTCCGGATCCGTCCATCGAACCGGTCGGCGATAAGAAGCTGTCGGACCTTTTAGACCTGTGGGACGTAGAACGTAAAGCCCTTGGTAAACTACTGGAAGCCATCGCACCGGAAGACATGGATAAAGCCATTGCCAGCCACGCGGTAACCGGCCCCCTGGAACCGCTGCGGACACTGGAACTGGCTATTGCCCACTTTGATACCCACCACCGCCAAATCTGCAAACTGCGCGAAGAATACAAAACGGTCAAGACTGCTTGACCAAGACTTCTTCAAATAGAAGAGCCCCCTACCTGCGCCCATCCCCCACAATGGCATAAGGCGCCCAGAAGATCGGATGGGCATATGAAAAACCGTGTTTGTGATTTTTGGCAATCATGGCAACCATGGTCTGACGCAGGGCCTCCGCCCGGTTGATGCCCGGGTTCTCAAGCTGTCTTTTGAACAGATCGGTAGTCAGCAGCCTGGCGCTGACGGTCTCGACCGGCCAGCCGGTTACCAGGAGAGATCGGGCCCCCGCGTAGAAAAAGGCTTGGCCCAATCCGGACACCGCCTCGGCGCCCTCCCCTTCGGCGGCCCCGGTATTACAGGCGGACAGCACCACCCAATCGGCATTCAGCCGCAATCCCATAATTTCGCCCATGGTCAGCAGACCATCCCCGTCTTCATTACCAGTCACATCCGGGGCGCTCAACGCCAGAGCCGGCTGATCCAGCCCGTCCAGATCGCCCGGTACCAGACCGTGGGTGGCAAAGACCACCACCTTGCGGTTGCTCAGGTCCAGGGACTTCACGGTCTGCTCGCTGGCCTGCCGGCCTATGAAGACATCTTGTCCCGCATCTGCCTTCAGCGTTTTCGCTATGCTGATGACTTCCTCACGGGTATCCGGCAGGCGGTTGAGCATGCTTATATCGATGGAGGCAATCTTCTTCTTGTCAATTCGACCGGCTTCAGTGACCCGGATGCCGCGCATCTGGATGGGGGCGTTGCGCATGGCCAGCATCTGGTTTTGCTGTGCGGCGTCTTCAGCCTCGGCCAACTGCTGCTGGTTGAAGTAGGGATCGCCGAAACCGGCATAGGCGGCCATCTGAATTGTCTGGGGTCCGATTGATCGCAGATTGACCAAGGCCGAGACCGACGGAAGGACGGTGACAGAGTGGGTTTTAACTAACCAGTCGACCTCCTGGTAATTCGAAAAGGCCGGCTGGCCGGGTGCGGATTCAGTCTTGAATCCAGCCCTGATAGGCAGAATAGACAGCGGTATCTGGCCGACCGGCCCCTGGGTGATCACCATCAAGTGTTCGGCATCCTTCCACCCGGCTTCGACCGCTTCAGTGTTTTTTCATAAAGACTGTGGGCCAGCTCCAGATCGAAATGCGGCAATTCCAGAATGCCGAACACCTCACCGGGATTGAGGGCTTTTCTCAATTTGCCCACAATACTGGCCAATTTATCCTTTCCGGTGGGGACCTTGGCCAGGGCGACCGGTCCTGTTTTGGAAACCGCCCAGGTGAAAGTGTGCCGGTTACCGGCCAATATACAGATAAGGGCCTCATTCTTCTCAAGCGTGTTGCGAACCTGGGGTATCGTTACATTGTCCGGGTTGATGATATTCGCGTATTCGGGAAAACGCGATTTGATTACTGCATCTAAAGTATTTGCTGCCTGTTTGATTATCTCTACCTGCTCTTGTAACTCTTCGATAACTTTTGTATTGGTCAATTCCGGTGGCACATAAAACAGGTTGGCAAGCCTGTTTTTAAGGGCCGCCAGCTTCACGTCCAGATCTTGCTGCTGACGCATCAATTCAGCAAGTTCCGGGTCCTTTACTTCTGCCCGGGCGGAACTCAAAGCCACGGCCTTGCCGATTATCTTATCCTGCAGGGCACCGGCCAGATAGAAGCTCTGTTCAACCTGGTCGGCATTCGGATTTTCGGCAAGCAGGGAGATATTCGCTTCTAACAACACCTTAAATTTATATGTGCGCAATTTTTGGCCTGTCTTAGCGCCGCTCTTGGCCTGCCAGGTTTTCAGCAGTACCGGCACGTAACGGTCGAACTCCGCAAGTGCTTCTACCTGCCGCCCGGCATGGCCCAGGGCCATGGCGCGTAGTGCTCCCAATTCGGCCAGCGCATACTGATCCGAGTTTGACTGATTCTTTTGCCGAGTGAGAGCAAATTCGAACTTGCGCAGGGCCTCCTCGGCTTGACCGTTCATCAGCATTGCCAGGCCCCAATAGGTATTGCCTTTAAAACGTCGGTCAAAAGATGCCGGGTCTGTCTTTAAGTCTCTTTCAATCGAGTCAAACTGTTCCAGGGCTTCTTTGTATTGACCTGCCGCCAGGAGTGCCCGGGCATATGTCTCGCGGGCATTGGCGCGGATAAACGCGTCAATGGGGACCCTCAGGGTCATGGTCATGTGCAAAGCCGTTCGGGCACACACACCGGCGTCTTCGAATCTGCCCTGCTCAAATAAAATGTTGCTAAGCATAATGTAGCAATGCGGCAATACTTTCATCTGGCCAAGTCGGATTGCTTCGCGCAAAACGATTTCAGCCTCAGTCAACCGCCCCTGCCACATGAGGACCCGGGCAAGATACATTTTAGCTTCAGGATACCACCACAATCTGCCTCCCGAATCCTTCATCAGCTGTTCGATCCAATGAATCGCCCGGTAGAACTCCTTCTCGGATGCTGCCAAATTCTCTTGGGCAAAATAGATCGACGCCCGCGCCCGTGCGATTGAACGCTGGATGGTCACGTAACTTGGGTCAATCTTTGTGCGGCGTGTTCTTGAATTCCAGCCTTCAAAATGGTTGTTCACTTCGGAAAGAAGTTTTTCGGCCGTTTTATAGTCACCAACTTCCGATAAAAATATGGCTTTACATCCTAAGGCCATTGCTTTCTTAACGTCATTTGTAGCCGTCTTCACAGCAAAATCTATCATACGGATGGCCAGGCTGAAATTACCCAGGAGGAATTCATCGTACGCCAAAAATCGCCAACAGTCACTCTGACTCAAATTACCCCATTTCGAAAAAGGCCCGGTATTTGTCTGGCCCCGTTTGGTCAAGGTAGAGGATAAGGCCTCCAGTTCTTCATCTGTATATTTTTTCTGTGGTTTTAAGAATTCTTTGGGTACAACCGGTGGGTCTTTATAATACTGCACACTACGCTCTATGGCTGTGCCGAGTCCGCGTGGCGGCATTGTTTTATAAGCCTCCTGAAATTCGAGAGCGTGGTCTTGGGCTTCCTGGACGGACATGGTTTTGCAACTGATGGCAATAAAGAAGATGAGGGGCAGAAAGAAGATAATCGTTAAGTGGGTGTACCCAACTCTGTAAAGACTTTTCCTGCGTGAAAAATTAGCGGCCATTTTCCGGGATCCTTTTAGATAGTGAGTTCAGTGTTCAATCCAACGCAGTCACAATAGTTTTAAGAAAAGAGTGTAATGCAATTTCCATCTACTTGTCAGCAGCATCTCAGGTTCTTTTTCTATAAATCATCGTCGACCATCTCCTACAATTGCATAGGGTGCCCAGAAGATCGGATGGGCATATGAAAACCCCTGATTGTGGTTTTTTAAAATCATTGCATTCATGGTCTGCCGCAGCGCTTCAGATCGATTAATATCCGGATTCTCCAACTGTCTTTTAAACAGATCAGTTGTCAGGAGCTTGGCGCTGACCGTCTCGACCGGCCAGCCCGTAACCAGCAGGGAACGGGCACCAGCATAAAAAAAGGCCTGGCCCAATCCGGACACCGCTTCGGCGCCCTCCCCTTCAGCTGCGCCTGTATTGCATGCCGACAATACCACCCAGTCTGCATTAAGCCGCAGCCCCATGATCTCACCCATGGTAAGCAAGCCGTCCTCGTCTTCGTTCCCGGTCACATCCGGCGCACTCAAAGCCAACGCAGGCTGATCGAGCCCGTCCAGGTCGCCCGGCACCAAACCGTGGGTGGCAAAGACCACCACTTTGCGGTTGCTCAGCTTTAAAGACTTGACTGTCCTCTCGCTGGCCTGCTTGCCAATGAACACATCTTGTTCTGTATCCGCCTTCAGCGTGGCGGCAATGTTGATAACTTCCTCGCGGGTATCCGGCAGCCGCTTAAGCATACTGATATCGATGGATGCGATTTTTTTCTTATCTATCCGGCCGGCTTCGGTCACCCGGATGCCGCGCATCTGGATGGGGGAATTCCGCATGGCCAGCATCTGAGATTGTTTGGTAGTTTCTTCTTCAGCCTCGGCCAACTGTTCCTGGTTGAAATAGGGATCCCCAAAACCGACATAAGCACCGCGTTCAGTTTGCTGGGGGACAATGGAACGCAGGTTGATCAGAGCGGATACCGAGGGCAGAACGGTTACCGAGTGGGTTTTGACCAACCAGTCCACTTCCCGGTAATTTGAAAACGCCGGTTCGCCTGGTGCAACCTCAGTCTTGAATTTCCCCTTGGTCGGCAGAATTGATAACGGGATCTGGCCCATGGGTCCCTGGGTGATCACCATCAAGTGCTTGGCCTGCTGCCATCCTTTCTCAACCGGCTTAAGCGTTTGCGCGTATAAATCGTGGGCCAGTACCTGGTCAAACTCCGGCAGTTCTAAGACGCCGAATACCTCCCCGGGATTAAGGGCTTTTCTCAAATTACCCACTTTGTTGGCCAGCATTGCTTTACCGATGGGAACCTTGGCTAGGGCAACCGGACCGGTTTTGGGAATGGCCCAGACAAAGGTATATCTGTTGCCAGAAAATATGGAGATCAGTGCTTCGGTATTATCCAGTTTTGAGCGGACCGTTGACACATCAACAATGTCAGGGTTGACTATATTGGCATATTCCGGAAAGCGGTGTTTGATTTCTTTGCCCAGAGTCTCGGACGCCAGATTGATTGTCATAATCTGATTTTTCAATTCGGAAAGGACTTCGTTGTTGATCAATTCGGGAGGTGCATAAAGTGCATTTGTCAATCGGTTTTTTAAAGCCGTATGTTTTAAATCCAGATCCTGACGCTGGCGGATCAAGTCGGCCAGTTCCAGGTCTTTTACCGCCGCCCGGGCCGCACTCAGGCCCACGGCCTTGCCGATCAGCTTATCCTGTAAGGCGCTGGCATACTGAAAACTGATTTCAGCATCCTCAGTATTCCCGCTCTCTGACAGTAACGCCAGGTAAGCCTCTACAATCAGTTTCAATTTGAAGGACCGCGCATTTTGAGAGTTAATGCCTTCCTCTTTATCTTCCCACTTCTTAAGCAGCATGGGAACATTCGTATCAAACAGTTGTCGGGCAGCATTATTTTTCCCGGATTGGCTCAGGGCCATAGCGCGCAGGGCACGTAATTCAGTCAAGGCATAGGTACCAACTCCTGATATCTTTTCACTTAGCCTGGCCGCGAATTCGAATTTTTCTATTGCCGCCTCGGCATCACCATTCAATAAAAGGGCCAACCCCCACTCAGGACTCCCCTTGAACCGGCGGTTGAAGGTTTCCGGGTCTGTTTTTAGCTCCTCCTCTATCAGATTGAACTGCTGCAGCGATCTTTCGTATTGTCCCAAGGCAAACAGGGTTCGTCCATACACTGCGCGGGCATTGGCCCGGATGAATGAATCGATAGGCGTTCGCTGGGACATGGCGATGTGCAAGCCGGTCCGGGCACACACACTGGCATCCTGAAAGCGGCCCCGCTCAAAGAAAATGTTGCTGAGGACTAGATAGCAATACGGTTGGAGGCGAATGTGATTAAACCGGATGGCTTCGCGGATGTATACCTCCGCTTCGGACAGGCGGCCCTGGACCATGAGCACCCGGGCTAAGTACATTCGGGCTTCAGGCTCAAATTTGTTGCCCATGATAACGTGCTTCTGATGCTGGCGCGCTTTATCGATATCGCGTATGAGTTGACGGAACTCATTTTCTGCCGCTTGGATATCGCCACGAGCAAAATAAGTAGCAGCGCGGGCCCGAGTGATGACAGCCTGCGCCAAAAGGTATCGCTGGTGAAAAGGGGTTTGTTTAGTTACCGATCTATATTCTCCAAAAAAGCGATTGGCTGCAGAAAGCGCTTTGTCGGCGCCCTTGTAATCCCCGGCTTCAGCTAAAAACAAGGCTTTGTAGGCAAATGCATCAGCCTTGTCTACAACATATGTTGATTTTGGATATATTAGATTTACCAGCCGGATTGACAGGCTAAGATTGGCCAGCAGGAATTCATCATAAGCACGCGTGGCGTAAAACCGCGGCTCACCCCAAACATTTTGCTTTTTAACGCCTCTATAAAGATCATTTAGCTCTGCGTCTGTAAATTTCCTGCGCGGCACTGAAAATTCAGCCGGCACATTCGGCGGATCCTTATAGTATGCTACGGCCCTTTCAATCATCTCCCCTAGCCCGCGAGGAGGAACAGTTTTATAAGTCTCCTGGAATTCAATGGCCACATCCTGGGCTTGCTGCACTGACATGGTGTTGGTCTTACAACCGGTGATAATTCCGACCAGAGTCATGAATACAAGGATATTGAGCATCCGCGCAGAAGTCGTGTGCATGTCACTTCCTTTCTCTTTACAAACTGATGATTGGGATTTGCTGATACCAATCCAAAAGTTGCAGAGGTACCAAAGGTATGCTCGGAAAAGGGTTGGTCTCTTATACCAAATGTAGAGGCAATTATCAATTTTTCAGTTGAAATTATCCGAGGATAAGGCAAAGAAATGACGGAGATCAAGACTTCCGGCAAGGTTCTTAGCTGACGTACAGAAAACAGCGAAAAATTACTCCGCATTGTGGTTCACAACCGGAAGGTTGCAACCTTTCTCAGTCCTCAAGCTCAAACTTATTCCAGCGCCAGCGGCCGTCAGCCTCCTTAGCCAGGTGGGAAATCATTAAGGGCGTCCGATACCCCTTGCGCTGGACGTATCCGTCTACCCGGGCACGGCCTCCCACCCGATCGAAACGCGTCAGAATAACCGCATGGTGGTGTATGCTTCGATGCTGGTAAACCCGCCAGATGAACCCCATGACCTGCTGGCGGTTAAACGTTCCCCCGGAGAGGAAATCCGGTGAAAAGAAATCCTCCAAACTTTCAAAATCCTTGTTCTTCAGCGCACGCGAGTAGGCCATCAAAAAAGCCTGCACATCATCAGGGATGGCAACACGGTGGGTCTCCAGGTCCCCGGCCCTGCCCCCATCCAGTTGTATCTTCCGCTGGTTTGCAGCCTGGATCAAATGCTGCCGTTTGGATTTGGGAGGCACCACGGCATGCACAATGCGCAGAAATCCGCAAATCTTGCCGCTCACTGTACCGTCACTGCGAATCAGGTAGTGCTGGGTAAGTTGCCCCGGGCCCAGGTCGGAGTGTACATCCAAACCACGCAGGTTTACGAATGTCTCCAGGTGCCGCGGATATATACCGAAGACATAAGGTTCTCCCCGGGAGGCGACATAAAAAGTGACCCGCCGGGCACCATAAGCCGAATAATCCAAACCCAGGGTGACATCGGCATGCATGTAGTCGAAAACAACCTCACTGCCGGGGGCCGAGTAATCCGCGATAAAACGCAGTGTACCGTCCACCCCGCCTTCAGAAATGTAATACGTCACACCCTCCCAAACGTAGAATGTCTTCTGGTCGGTTTTAAAGCCCGCAGCAGCAAGGACATCTGCCAATGTCTGGGTGTTGAAATCGATGGCTGCAAAACTGACCCAGTCGGGACGTTTTCCCAACAGCTTTTCAACCCGGATCTGTTTGTCCGTTGAAGTTGCCGGTAGATCCACTTCGAAAAAGCGAACCTGCGGGTAAGCATCATGAAACCGGTACGCCCGGCTGTCAAAGCCGGCCCCCAAAATCACCACTTGCCGGAAGCCCGCCTTAAGCGCTTTCACAAGCAAAGCATCCATATGGAGCGTACGGGCATTGACGTAATAGAAGGCTCCGCTTTTCAACTGGTCCATGGCAAATTTGGCAGCGTCCCATTCCAGCCCCAGGCCGGGAAAACGGCCTTTCCATTCCGGATTTAGAAAATGTCGGGCCAGATAATCCGGATTCCGGGTTTTGGGATCCGGATCGGTTGCCCCGATGGTACGAAAAGCACAGGTGGCTTCAGCCGTACCGGAAACCCGACCCGGGTCGACCCCAAAAGCCTGGCCTTGCAGCAAATTGCCCAACAGGCAGGCCAGCCAGATGAATACTGCTGATTTGTGCCTGATTCTTTTCAATAGCTTATCACTTTGCCTGGTTGCCAACAGAAAGTGTTTGAGCTTTTAATACCATTATTTGTCAGGATAGATATCGTCGTCGGGAAAACGTTCGGCCGCACAATCCGGACAGATGCCGTGGCTGAATTTGGCCTCGGACCGCTTTTGAATGTAGGCCTCGATCTTGTTCCAGTTCCCTTCATCATCCCTGATTTTTTTGCAGTAGGAGCAGAGCGGGAGGATACCTTTCAGGGTCTTGATCTCATTCAAGGCATCCTGAAGGCGCGCGATCAAATCTTCACGTTCCTGCTCGGCTTGTTTGTGTTCGGTGATGTCCCGAATAATGGCCAAGCCACCGACGACCTCCCCGGAGTCGTTCCTGAGCGGTGAATAATTCCCTTCGAAAAAACCCTCCTGGCCAGTGGTGGGTACATGATACGGCCTTTCCCTGGAGACTACAGATTTACCTGCCAGGGCATCCAGGAAGTAACGGTCTTCACCGGTCTCTTTTAGAAAGGGAAATATTTCGAATGCATTTTTACCGAGCACCATGGATTCAGAAACGCCCGAGATGCGCTCCATACCCTGATTCCACAGGGTATAACAGCATTCCATATCAAAGGCCAGGATGCCTTCAGCACTGCTGGCGATGATCCTCTCATTAAACTGTTTCTCTTGAAACAGCTTTTCTTCAGCCCGTTTGCGGTCGGTTATATCCGTGGCAATTTCGAGCCTGACAGTGCGGCCGTCGATCCAGGTAATGGCCCTGTCCCGGATATCATACCAGCGGCGGCTTACCGTATTTTGAAACTCCCAGGTATACAGTCCTTTCAGGGTGCCATCCGGGGCGACCAGCTTGTCGTTGCTGCAAAAATCGCACGGTGCGGCCTGATCGCTCTGGAGAACCTGCCAGCAGGGCGCCCCGATGCCATCTCCAAATATATTGCGGGCGTACTTGTTTAAAAACAAGAGTTCATATGTCTCCAGGTCGGCCACATAGACGATGGCATCCAGGCTGTCGAGTACCGTTAAAAGGATATTATGGGATGCTTCCAGATCAGCGTTCAATTGAAGCACTCCTTAGTCATATTGGTCAAACCTGCTTAGGATAGTCCAATTCAGGATACAGATCCCGGGCACATTCCGGGCAAATGCTGTGGCTGAACTGGGCCTCGGAGTGATCACGGATATAAGATTCAATCTGGTTCCAGTAGCCCTTGTCATCCCGTATTTTCTTGCAGGCTGAGCATATGGGCAGCAAGCCGCTCAAGGCCCGCACCTCGCCGAGCGCTTCCTGCAATTCAACAATTAAGCGTTCACGCTCTTTTTCCGATTTTTTTTCAGCGGTAACATCCCGCACAGATTCAATGGCGCCAATTACGTCCCCGCGCGCATTGTAAAGTTTGGTCGCGGTCCCCGAAAGATAACGGCCCTTCTCGCCCATCTCCGGATGAAAGGACTCACTGGCCATATAGCCGTCCCCTTTATCCTGAATCTTCAGATAAGCGCTTTCCCATTTTTCATCACGCTTTAATACCAGATCGATGAGCATTGGACGGTGGACGCCGTAAAATGGGACGGCATGGGCATAGTTGCCTTTACCGAGCATCTCTTTTTTGCCTGCGCCGGATAGTTTCTCCATGGCGCGATTCCAGGCCACGACCCGTCCTTGCGTGTCTATCACCCAGGTCGGATCCGGGAGAAATTCGATGATATCGGCCAGGCGCTGTTCAGAGTCGGCCAGGGCCTGTTGAGCCATCTTCCGGTGGGTAATGTCCCGAGCCACCACGACAACACGCTCCTGGTCATTGATGATGGTGTATTCGAGTTTTACCTCTGTCCAGAATAGCTCCCCGTTCTTTCGTTTTGAAATCCATTCAAACAGCTGCGGTCCTTCCTCAATGCCTTTTTTGATGTACTTTACGGCATCGTCCTGGGTGTAAGGCGCTTCTCCCTTTGATAGATCTTCGACCGAGCAATTGAGTGCTTCTTCCCTGGTGAAACCGAACATTTTCGTCACCGTCCGGTTTACATCCAGAATCCGACCCTGTAGATCATGGATAAAGATGGCATCACTGGTCGCGCCGTAGATTTCCCGATAGTATTGTTCGGATTCGGCCAACTGCTGTTCCATGCGTTTGCGGGCCGTGATGTTGATGATGACCCCTTCCGAATATCCCTGGTCTGGATAGAGGATCGAGCTAAGGGCGATATGCAACGGTGTGCCGTCTTTCCGGGTCACCTCGATTTCATAGCCATCCACAAAACCGTGCTGCTCCAATTGTTCGATGAGTTCTTCGCGGCGTTTGGGATCGACATAATGTTCAGATGTCTTGAACTCGGCGATAAATTCAGCGACCGAGTCATACCCCATCATCCTGGCCAGCGACTGATTAGCGGCCAGGAACTTGCCGTCTGCCACCCTGGTCCGGTAAATCCCCACCAGCGCCGTTTCGAAAAGCTGACGATATTTCTGCTCATTCTTGCGGAGGGCCGCTTCGTTTTTTTTCTGCAGCGTTAAGTCGGTATGGGCTCCCAGCATGCGCACAGGTTTACCATTGTCATCCCGGATGACGATACCACGACAGCGCACCCAGACCATGGAGCCGTCTTTGTGGCGATAGCGTACAACCTGATCATAAGGATGGTTGGGATCTGCACAATGCTTCTTGAAGTTCTCCAGAGCTACCTGCAGGTCATCCGGGTGGATGAATTCCTGCCATTCGCTGGCCAGGTGTTCCTTTTTTTGGGGATCATATCCCAGCAGAATCCAGAAGCGAGCACTCATCCACTCGACTTCCGGTTTCTCCAGGTCCCAGTACCAGATACCGTCAAGGGACCCATTTTGCAGAAATTCAAAGAGGGAGGGATCGGATTGGATAAGGGTGTACAGTTCTTTTTTCAGATAATGGGATTCCGGGTCCAGGTCCTGGACATTTCCGGCCGGATCGGGATGGGTCGGTTTCGCAGGCATAGGTCGCCCTCGGGCTCATGAACTCTTTCTGTCCGTATTCGCGATGTGGTGAGGCCCACAAGAATACAGAAAGAGGCGTCGTGGAGCAGCATTCTTTGCTCCAACGTACAAATCATATTGATTATTTTATAACAAATAGCCGCGAAAAACAAGAAAAGTCCGCAGCCGGTGACCATGGACTTCTCGGTGAAACTTAATATAGGACGATCGAGACAGCATGCAGGCGCGAGAACGCTTGCCGCTTTCGCGGGCCACATCCCGAGAGCAGCGGTGGAACTCATCATAACTCGTGGAGCTCATGTCACACTTGCGCAATTCTTCAACCAGACGCTTTTTCTCCATGCTGCAGCATTTGGCATTCTCGTTTTTTGAGGATTTCATAAATACACCCCCTACTGAAAACAGGGCAAACCCTGGTAAATGTCATTCGGCACCTAATCCTTGAGCAGGCGAAGGTCCTTTACCTAAGCTAATAGTGCGGCGGCCAAAGTCAAACGAATAAGGCCCTCAATCAGCCGGAATGCAGACGGGTTTTGACCAGATTCATCACGCCACCGGCCAGCACGATGTCCACCTGCCGCTGATTGAGGTGATGTTCCACCGCATAGGTTTGCCCGCTGGTCTGGTTGGATACTGTCAAACCTGCGTCAGGCTCCAGGTTTGCATGGATGTCCGCTATGCTGACCAGGTCACCCTGCTGGACGGATTCGTAGTCGGCCGGGTCCGCAAAGATCAACGGCAATATCCCGAAATTAATCAAATTCTGTCGATGGATCCGGGCGAATCCTTTGGCTAAGACTGCCTTCAGCCCAAGATAGCGCGGCGCCAGGGCGGCATGCTCCCGGCTCGACCCCTGGCCGTAGTTGTCTCCTCCGACCCACAGAAAGCCGCTTTCCCGATAGGCCCGGGATCTTTTGTAGAGGGTTTCATCAACCCGCGTGTAAACGAATTTGCTGATTTCCATTATATTGCTGCGATAGGGTAGGATCGCGGCACCGGCCGGCATGATCTCATCCGTGGAGACGTCGTCTCCAACCTTCAACAGGATTGGCCCGGATATTGAATCCGGCAGGACCTGGAAAGTCGGCAGGGGGCGTATATTCGGCCCCAGTTCCAGTTCCACGGCACCGTCCCCGTTGTCCGGCGGCGGTGTCAGCATCTTCGTGTTGATACGCAGTTTTTCCGGCTCCCTGTAAGATGGGTAGGGCATCTCCAGTGTGCGCGGATCCGTGATGACGCCGGTGATGGCGGACGCGGCCGCTGTCTCCGGGCTGCACAGGTAAACCTGATCTTCCTTGGTGCCGGAACGTCCCGGGAAGTTCCGCGGGACCGTACGCAGGCTGATTTTTCCGGTGGCCGGGGCCTGCCCCATCCCGATACAGCCGTTGCAGCCGGCCTGGTGAAAGCGCGCCCCGGAATGCAGCAGTTTTTCCACCATGCCGTCATTTATGAGGTTTTCGAGCATTTGCCGCGATGTGGGGTTGATGTCGAGGGAAACGCGTTCAGGAATCTGTTTGCCTTCCACCATTAAAGCGGGAATGGTAAAATCGCGCTGTCCCGGGTTGGCCGAGGAACCGATATAAGCCTGGAATATCTCCCGGCCAACCACTTCCCGCACCGGAACCACGTTGCCCGGGCTGCTGGGCAGGGCAATCAGGGGTTCCAGAGAGCCCAGATCGATAACATCGGTGAAGGCATATTCGGCATCTTCGTCCGCTGCCAAAGGGCTCCAGTCTGATTCGCGTTCCTGGATGGTTAAAAATCTTTTAACTGCACGATCCGCGGGAAAGACCGTGGACGTGGCCCCCAGTTCGGCCCCCATATTGGCAATGACGTGGCGATCCATCACGGTCAAGTTTTCCAGGCCCGGACCAAAATATTCTATGACCTTACCGATGCCGCCGTCCACGCCATGCCGCCTGAGCATCTCCAGAATAACATCCTTGGCGCTGACCCAGTTGGGCAGCTCTCCTTCCAGGCGCACACCCATAACAGCCGGCATGGGAATATAGACGGGTTCGCCGGCCATGGCCATGGCAACTTCCAGACCGCCGGCTCCCATTGCGAACATTCCCAGGGCACCGGCCGCCGGCGTGTGGCTGTCGGAGCCCAGTAAGGTCTGCCCCGGGATACCGAAACGCTCCATGTGCACCGGATGGCTGATGCCATTGCCCGGACGGCTGTACCAGACGCCGAATTTTTCACATGCACTTCGCAAGAACAGGTGGTCGTCGGCATTTTTATAGTCCGTCTGAATCAGGTTGTGATCAACATATTGAACGGATACTTTGGTCTTCACCCTTTCAATGCCAATGCTGTCCAATTCCAGCATGACCATCGTCCCGGTGGCATCCTGGGTCAGGGTCTGATCGATCTACAGTCCGATTTCCGTTCCTATTTCCATGCTGCCATGTACCAGATGGGCAGCGATCAGTTTTTGGGTAACATTTGCTCCCATGTTCACCTCTCTTGGATAATATGTATGCAACCAAGGTTCGTGTCGGATTTCAGTACTTGAAAACCGGCGCCTCAGGCCCCTGCCCCGCACGGGAAATACGCTCAGAAAAAGCAGGTCGCGCTATGAGCGGTTTCAAAAACGTCAATCAGACGCCCGGTCCAGTTTTCGCTCTGCAAACTGTGCCCGGCAAGCAAGACGGGCGTGTAGTGCATGCCGGAGGTAGCGGAACAGCCCAGGCCAGGCGTGGCTAAACTCCTGGTATATCGAGGAGTCGAACTATGCACCCAACGCAAAGATTGAGTTCGAGGGGCGGTCTTGAAACCGCAGCTGAGATCTTTCATGAAAAATGCTTGCTGAAACGTGAGTGCGAAAAGTGCTGGCAGCGCGCGGGGATTCGCTTGGTTTTACGGAGGACGAACCTTTGGTAATATTCAGGATATTGAAAGATCTGTTAGAAAATGGGAACCCGGGCAGCGAATGTCAACTTGCTGATTCGTTTATGCAAAAAGGTTTGATTTTATCCGGTTGGGCATTTGAATCAAGCCTGTCTTATGAAGCACCGCATTATCTGGCATACCTGCGCCAAAGGCGCGCGTATGTTCCGTTCTCTTTGATTTGGTCCAGCGCATTCTGGAGCCGGATTACAAGCGCATCTGCCGTTTGAGGATTGACGGCTAGAAAGTATTCATAGCGATCATCCAACAGGATGGTCTTTTCGACCACGGCATGGTCTAACCCCAGGTCGCGGAGTCTGTCTGCCATGGTGAGTTCCAGAGAGGACATTAATTCAATGCGCTCTTTGACCAGCATCTTCGTAATATGGCGCTGTGCAGGAACGATATGCACCTTAAATCCCAATTGGAGCATATAGGTTGTATCGGCTGACTGGTTGTATCCGGCTATTTTGTAACGTTTGGCATCTTCCAGGTTGTGCAACTGAATATCCTGGCGTTTTTTAAGTTTGTAGAGCCACATCTTGCGGGGCGCCAGCGGACCGACCCACTTGAACAAAGGCTCTCTTTCCTGGGTTCGTACGGTCATGAATACCGCCGACTTCTTTTCTTTCAACACAGCTGCATAGGCTCGTGGCCAGGGATAAAGCCGGATGAGGTCCTCTTTTATCTTTATATCCGCTTCCGCGAAAATTTCCTGGACCAGCTCTATGCCAAACCCGGTCAATGCCCCCTGGTATCCCGGTATTGAAAGGGTTTGTAATCTTCAGTGTATACGGTGAGTTCATCGCTGTAACAGTTCGAGACCAGACTAAACAGTATCGCGAATCCAGCGAGAAATATATGTTTCGATCGATTCATCATTCGAAATAACCACGCAATTTACAACAAGTTCGGATGAATATATTGGAAAATATCAACGATTGATCAAAATATTAGTTCATTATTGACAATCAGGCAAATCAATTTTGTGGCCATATGCATAAATCACCCTATCCATTAATTGCATATAGGTTCTCACCAGACAAGCCTCTTCGCATGCCCGGCAATGGCTGATCGCGAGTGCACGTTTTCCGTTCGGATTCTTATCGCCATAAGGAACTGGGTTTTTCAGATCGTCATTAATCTGGACATTGCAGCAAATCTGACAGCCTGACAACACCGGCCCGAATGCCGTCATGCGCCTCTGTAAATGCAATGTCCTCCGTAGTTGGCAGCACGTTATTTGGCATATCTCTCTTTGCAGCAGCAGCTACCCGCGTTTGTAGAATCTAGGATAATTATCCTGTGAACAATCAGGGCACAAAGAGTGCGGAACCTCAATATCCGAATAATCCTCGATATATTGCTCCACCGTTACCCAACGGTTGTCGGGTTCGCGGACCTTGTTGCACTTTATACAAATGGGTGCGATCTCCCCCAAAGCACCCAATATCAACTTGTTCATGGCCCGCACCCGCAGGCTCATGCTCTCCAGCAGATCCAGGGCCAACTCCGGATTTTTCCGGATCTGGTTCTGAAAATCCTCCCGTTCAATGCAAACGACATTCACATACGCAGCGGCTACCACCGTAGCGGAACGATTTTGGCGGTCAATCAGGGACATCTCCCCGAAGTAGCTTTTAGGGCCGAAGGTCTGTATATGCTTCTGGTGCTTTTGGCCGTAGCCCGTGTAAATCTTTACCTGTCCATGAATAATGATGAAAAGCCGGTCCCCACGTTCACCCTCCTGGATAATCACATCGCCGCTTTCATATTCATACCTGCGTGCTTTTTCGCTCAGTTGTTTGATATCTTTAGCCGGTAATTTTTCGAGAAAGGGAATAGTTTTAAACACATCCGTCCAGTCCATTGCGATTAGATCCCCCAAGTTATAATAAGTCGTCTACATTCAATATACGCCTGTTAGTTATAATAATCCTTTTCCAGTATTGCGCCGCTTTATTCCATTGACTCAGGTTTTGTCCGCATCCAAAATCTCACGGACCTTGTGGGAAAGATCGGAAATATTGTATGGTTTCTGGATAAACCCATTACAGCCTTTTTTCATAATCTCGTTCGCCTGGCCGTCAATGGCGTAGCCGCTGGCGAGAATAACCGGTATATTCGGTTTGATCTCCCTGATGAGATCGAATGTCCTGCCGCCGTCCAGGCCCGGCATGATAAGATCCAGGATCACCAGGTCAATTTCGTTACCATTATGCTTGATCAGATCGATGGCCTGTTCCCCGCTCTCGGCCATGAATATGCGGTACCCCAGCTTTGCCAGCATTGCCTCCCCCACATCGCGAATCATCTCTTCGTCGTCTACCAAAAGTACGGTTTAGTGCTAACTATCAAATCATCTTTGCCGGAAAACTCCGGGAGGGCCTTTTGATCGCTCAACGGCAAATGAATGTTAAAGGTGGTGCCGAGGCCGACTTCACTGGTAACCACGATAAAACCATCGTGATTGTTAATGATACCATAAACCGAAGCCAAACCCAGGCCTGTTCCCCGCCCTTTCTTTTTGGTAGTGAAAAAGGGATCGAAAATGCGCTGCCGGGTGTCTTCGTCCATACCGATACCGGTATCCGTTATCGAGAGCTTGACGTATCGGCCGGCTTCTATGTTGTAGGGTTGACAAAAAGCCTCATCCAGATCGACTACCTGGGTCGCCAGGTATAGATCACCGCCGGCGGCCATGGCCTGCCAGTCGTTGATATATAAATTCAGCAACACCTGCTCGATTTGGCCGCGGTCGACAGCCACCACCGGGGATGGGTCCTGGAATCGGGTGTGTATACGGATCTCTTTCTTGGTCCGCCCGAACATTTTGGCACTGTTATCCACAAGGTCATTGATTTCAGTGGGCCTGACTTCATATTTCCCGCCTTTGGCCAGCCCCAACAGCTGTCTGGTCAGATCGGTGGCCTGGCGGATATAGGTTTCAATTGCCTTGACATGCTCCAGGTCTTCACGGGAAGACTCAAGATCCACCGCCAGTAAAGAGGCCCGGCCCTGGATGCCCATGAGAAGATTGTTGAAATCGTGGGCAATCCCGCCGGCCAGCGTACCGATCGCCTCGAACTTCTGGGTTTGCTGGATCTGTTGTTCCATCCTTTTCAGGTCGGTTATATCGGTTGCAATCTGCAGCCGGACCAACCGGCCGTCTGTCCACTGGATAGCTCGGTCATGGTTAATGTACCATTTGCTGGTTAACGGGTTTTTACCTTGCCAGATGCACACATCCTTAGGCTGGCCAAAATTATCCACCAGCTGATCATTGGTGCAATGCGGGCAGGGGCCGGCAGAACCCCGGAATGCTTCCCAGCACAACTGACCGGTCATGTCCCCCCCGAAGCTCTCGATCATGTTTTTGTTCATGAAAAGAATTTCGTGGGTCTCCATATCAGCCACATAGATGGTAGCGTCGATACTGTCCATGACCGTAAGAAATCTTTCATGGGATATGCGCAATGCTTCGCGGTTCTTCTTGCGTTCAGTAATGTCGAGGGCCGTAAAGGTAACGCCCTTGGAGAGGTCATCAAGATCCAACGGGGTGGAACTGAGCAACACATCGAGGATGCGGCCGTCCTTGCGCTGCCAGCGGGTCTCTACCGTACCGGTCCCCCGTGCAGAGATCTGCCGATACTTCTCGCGGCCGACATACTCGTAATCCTCCGCAGTGGGATATAATACCCTGGCGCTCTGGCCGACCAGTTCTTCCTCGGCATAGCCGGTCATTTCACAGATGCGCACATTGACCTGTTTGAACTTGCGATCGACCACCACGCCGATACCGGTGGGTGCAATGCGAAACACACTCGCCAATTGTTCTTTACTTTGCTGCAAAGCAAGCTCGGCCTGTTTGCGTTCGCCGATATCTCTTATGACACTCAGTACGGCCGGGGCCCCGGCGTATTCAATGTGCGTGCCCGTTGCCTCAGCACTGACAGTCAGGCCGTCAACGGTAGCAAATTGATGTTCAGCAGGATGCAGGGGCACCCGTTCGGAGTATATTTTTTGATCCGCGCAGTTACATGTTCATGGGACTCGGGGTGCACAACATCCATCAGGTCCTTGCCGATGAGATCCTGTGCGTTGACAGCGCCAAACATTTTTACACCACTGTGGTTGATATACTTGATGATGCCGTTCTGGTGCACAAAAACAGCCTCCGGAGAAAGCTCCACAAGGCTTTTATAACTGCTTTCCGATTCGCTGAGCCGGTCGATCAGGTTCTGGACCTCATCGGTCTTTATCTTCAGGCTACCGACCATAGAATTGAAAAACGCCATCAATTTGCCGATTTCATTCTCATGGATGGGGTCTAACGGCAGCAGCCTTTCCCGCAGCCACATCCTGGGTAGCCAGGATGAGGCGGTTGAGCGGCTTTGTAAAGGTGTACCGGAACATCAGCAGCAGCATAAAGAACACGGCGGACAGCAACACAATGGTGCTGATGATAACGCTGCGGCGGGCTGTCAGCATGGGTGCCTGGATATCTTTCACGTACACGAAACTGACGATGTGCCAGTCCCAGAAAGGAAAATATTTGATCAGTGTGTGAATGGGCTCCTCACCCAGCCTGGCACCCTGTACCCGCCCTTCCTGCCCTTCCATGGACGGCAATTGCCAGTTATTGCCAGGATAGTCGACCGATATGGTCTTGATCATCTGCTTGTCTTCCAGGACCAGTATATGCACACCCGGCACCCGGGCCCCGATGGCCTTTATCACCGCCAGAGCCTCTTTTTGAAATGCATCGTTCATCTCCTGATTGTCTTCCAGGCGCATATCCAGAAGCTGGTTGAAATGGGTCTCGCAAACCCCAACCCCCAGACTGGCCGCGAGCCGCAGGTTGGCTTCAAAATGCCGGTTCAAATAGGCTTCCATTTGGGGTGTGAGGTAACCAATCAGCAGCCAGGCAATCAGGATGCCGACAACCAACACCGGTAAAACCAGCAAGAAAATGATGCGCCGGTAAAAAGGCAGCTTATGGGATATATGCGAGGGGGCCATAACTGTTAAAAAAGTGCCGGGGCGGTTTGCATTTTGTAAGGCCAGACAATCTCTTTTTTGCCTTGCTGCCATTGGATGATGATCGGATTGTGCCCGATCTGCTTGCCGGCCGGATCTACTTTAAAGCGTCCGATGACAGTCACCGTATCCAGGGCGGCGATGTAGTTGCGAAGCTTGTGATTGTCCAGCGAACCGGTCCGCCGAACGGCTTCTGCAATCAATTGACAGGCAGCGTAAGCCGACCCGGCGTGGTAGGACGGGATCTTCCCGGAAAAACGGCTGAAGGCATTCACAAACTCCTTTGTGCCTGGAAAAGGAATCCGCTCATTGGGTTCCCACTGGGATGGGCCGAAAACACGGTTGGCCATGGAGCCGGCGTTTTTGGCAAAGTCCGGATGGATCGGCGCAATGGTCATCCCCAGAACCCGGGGATGGTAGTCAAGCTGCCGCATCAGATCCAGTATCTTGTAACAGTCCGGCGGATAAGCGGACACGATAATCTGGTCAGCCTCCGCCACTTTTAAATCGGATACAATTTTGGACAGCTCCTTTTCACCATCCTGGTAGGGTTTTTCGTGTAATACAGAAACCTTGAATATCCGGGCCCACTTTTTGGATCCCGCGACCACGTCTACATTAAAGGGTGAGGCGTTGTTGTAGACCAGCGACACAGAGTCGATTCCCTGGCGCGCCATCATATCCAGCAGCCCGATAAAATATCGATTCGCCAGGGCATAGACACCAAAGATGTACCGAAAGTCTCTTTTCCAGATAACTTCACCCGAGGCCGCACAGGCCAGCATCAGTAGTTTGTGCTTTTCGCTGACTTCCGAAGCAGTGAGGGTCAGCGGGGTGCCGTAGGGGGACAGAACGAGGTCCACCCGGTCCTTTTCGATCAATTGCCGGTAAAGACTTTTCGTCCGCGCCTTTTGACTTTTGTCGTCATACAGGACCAATTTTACCTGGCGACCGAGCAGTCCGCCCTGCTGATTCACCTCATGCGTCCACAGCTGGTAGGCTTTTTGGATCATCAGGGAAGGTTCCTTGTAGGGCCCCTCCAGGGATACCGTCGCCCCGATTTTAATGGGTGCTTCTACAGCAAGGCATACGACCAGGGGACCGCATAAAATGCCGAGAATCACCATCAGGGTTGTCCAGGCAATACGTGTTCTCATCTGAGGTCCTCCCCAATCTCGAGTTGGCAGCGATTGAAAATTGGGTGGCTGACATTTCCAGAAAACTCAATACAATGGCAGGTCTGTCGATTTCAGGTCCAGATAGATGGCATTATACATGAATCGTTGAAATTTTCAGTATAATTGAGAATTATTCCCTGAAGGCCTGACCGGGTCTAAACTGGACCGGATGGTTGCACCTTTTTGAAAATCGGCAACCTTATCACTTGGGGACAGATGAGAAGTATCAATTTATCGGTGGATTAACCATCTCTTTAAGGGGCGGCGGCCTACACTGGCATTATTGTGCGGGTGCAGACCAATCAGGTTGGAGGACCGGGACAGGGGCTGCCGTCAGAGGCACATACCGGTTGGTACCCTCCCGTCGATTTCACCGCGCTTAGGGCAGTAGCGTGAAATTGCCTGCGGCTGAACACTGCAACCGAATTTCAGCCGCCAATGCCATTCAGGAAGGTCTATCTGGACATGGTCGGGAAGTCTGCCTCGATCCATTCATCCCAGCCGCCTTTCAGGGCATAAACCTTTGTATACCCCTTCTCAACTAAACTGAACGCCACACTGGCGCTCGTCTGTTCGCTGGGTCAGTCACAATATAGCACGATCATTTGTTCCCGGGGGTATTTATCGATCCAGGACCCGACCTCCATCGGTTCTTCGCGTACGGCCCCGGCAATCAGGCGTTCGCTCTTTTTCCAGTTCGGGCCGTACCGAACGTCAATAATGCTGACTGTCGGGTCATTTAGTTTTTGCCTGAGTTCTTCTTTGGATATCCTGGGGATGTGCTCGACCTGCTTGATCGATTTGATACGGTGGTGACATCCAAGAGTAAGGACCAGGATGCTTAGAATGAGTAGTCGCACTGCCGCTGTACGATAATTTCGCATGAAAAATCCTCATAACATGTTTATAGTTTAACTCTATTTTTTTTCAGTAGGATACCCGGCTCGCAACCAGGCATCCCAGCCCCCCTTGAGGGCAAAGACACGCTCAAATCCCAGCTCTTTCAACCGGAGCGCCACACTGGCGCTCGTATATTCACTGGGTCAGGCGCAGTAAATGACGTAGGTATTCTGCTTTGGTGATTTGGAAGCCCACGCGCTGACATTATGCGGGTCTTTGCGAACCGCGCCGGTAATTTTCCGGTCGCTGTTGCGCCAGTCCGACACGATGCGCACGTCAATTACCGTCAGAGCCTGCTGATTGAGCATCGCTTTAAGCGCTGCCGGTTCGATCTTTAGCGAATCTTCGACTGCGTATCCTCCCGCAGACAGGGATAAAATAAAGGCGCTTATTATTACTACTTTTAAAAGGGCTGGATAGTATCTCATTTTGGCTCACTTTCCCCGGATAAGCATGAGCAGCACCCTGCGGTTGGTACTGGTAAGGCCAGGTGCAAGGTACCCGGAAAGCTGACCGGGACCTGTTGATTGATACCGGGAAAACCTTGGATCACAGATAGATAGGGCGCTGCATCATGGAATAAGAGTTATACCCTTTTGCGGCATGTCAAGACGGCGGCGCATCAAATGGCCTTGTCCCCCTACGGGCGGTGACCCCAATGCAGTCTTATCTACCCCTAACTGCCTGACTATACATGTCTAATTGCCTCAATTTGCTGCCTCGCAGCCGGATATTCTTCCAAAAGACAGCGCCTTTAGAAAAAACCCGGCCGGGACATCGTCATTGAAATATTCTATATATAATATTTTTATCATAGAATATATCTATGTTCAGATGCTATGGTATGTCGATAACGATCTCACCGGCAAACCTGCATCAAAGTTACCGGTGAGTTGCTGCTGCGGACCGGCTGCAAAACTTTAGGTCTTCCAGAAAGCAGGCCGACGACCGTTTAGGTTGGTATCATCAAAAATGGAAACATATCTACTAGTTGCCTGTATAGGTATTTTCACTGGTTTTATCTCGGGGCTGCTTGGCATAGGTGGCGGGATTGTAATGGCACCTCTGCTTCTGTTTTTACCGCCGCTGTTCGGCCTGGAACCATATTCCATGCGTATCGTCGCCGGGCTGACTATTGTTATGGGACTTTTGGGCTGCCTTTCCGGGGCGTTGGCGCACCGCAAGATGGCATTCGTGTCCACCCGTTTATCCAGATATATGGGAAGCAGCATTTTTATCGCCGCGCTTCTGGGTGGGGCAGCAACACGGTATGTGCCCAATGAGCTGATTCTTTTTCTTTTCGCCGGCCTGTCCTTTGCAGCTGCGATTTTGATGTTTGCCCCGATCCGGCACGATGAGGAAAATCCGGATGCCACCTGCCTCGATTTCTGCAAATCCCGGGCCGTTACGGCGGCCACCGGGGTGGGTCTTTTGGGCAGGCTGGTCGGTCAGGGCGGATCGTTCATCTTGATCCCCCTGATGACGAACTACGTCAAGATTCCCACCCGTATCGCAATCGGCAGTAATCTGGCCATCGTATTTCTTTCCTCGCTGGCAGCCTTCATCGGCAAAGCCTTTACCGGGCAGATCCAGTGGCTTTTGTCCATCCCGATTTTAGTGACTGTGCTCCCGGCCGCCTCCATCGGAGGGTATGTCAGCCGTCGGGTTCCGGTCCGGTGGCTCCGAAGATTGTTGGCCGTCCTGATCGCTATAGCGGCTCTCAGAATGTGGTATTCCCTTTTGATCTGAGAGTGCGACTAGGTTTGCTTATGCACGCGTATCCTGTGGGAGTGATCTGACGTGAGAACGGGATGGGATCGTTTTTCAGCTTTCTGCGAACCACTGATGGGCCTCGTCCAGGCTGCGAAACACCATGATAGGGTAAGGCGCATTCTGGCCTTCACTATGCAGCTCAAACATTCTTGATAGCCCATAGAGCAAATCCTTCCGGGCAACAAACGCCGTCTTGCCTGGTTCTCTTTTGCCGTCATAGCGGGGCTGGTAGGAAACAATCTGCTCAATTTCTTCAAAGGTTAAATGGATGTCGGTAGTTTCCAGTAAATCCCAGAGGACGTGCTTTGTTGGATTGCCGGCATAAAAAGATTGCACGGCCTGCATGACCTCATCGAAACGGAGGACACCGGTAGCTTTGAATAGGGTTAATGCCTTCTCTTTTTCAACTTTGCATGAGATAGCCATGCTTCCAACAGGTTCCTTGTGTGCGTGCAACGTAGAAAATTAACTTTTCACCACCAGCACTATCAAATCATCCATGGCCTGTATCCCGCGAGTATCATCGGCCCCAATGTAGACGTATTCATGCGGACCCAGTTCTGTTTTCTCATCTCCGTGCGTGAATATTCCTTTTCCCTGTAAGACCAGGAAAAACACGGCATGCCCCCCCTGGTGTGGTGGAATGGTCACCCCTTTGCCCAGGGCGATGCGTACCAGCGCAAAATGCTCCTGTTGTAGAATGGGTGTCTTGACAGGACCATCCAGAGTAAATGTCACCTGATCTAGAATATTATTTGATTGCATGATATCTCAAACCTCCAGTTTGAGTATGTTTCAATACCCGTGTCCGGTTTATGCCGGTTTATTTACCAAACCTACCAAAATTTATGGATAGATACAATTTTCAAACGTGGTATAAAACACTGCACGTAAAATAATTTGTAATCATAAAATTGCAATCATTTACAATGGCTGACTTGAAGGTGCAGCAACTTATAAGCTCAGCAACCAAGCGGGAGGACGTCGATGACCTATCAGCTTACAACCTACAACGACTTGAAAGTGGGGCAAACCGCTTTTTTGCAAAAAACCATTACGCAGGAAGATCTCTCCCTTTTCATCAAGATCACGGGTGACGAAAACCCCCTGCATGTTGATAATGACTTTGCCCGACAAACATTTTTCAGTCAAAGGATCGCCCACGGTATGCTGTCCGCATCTCTGTTTTCAACGTTGGTAGGCATGCACCTGCCAGGTGTCGGTGCGATTTATAAATCTCAAACGCTGAAATTTATACGACCGGTCTTTTTGGGAGATACCCTGAAAGCATGTTTTGAAATCATCGCCATAGACCCAGTGGAGGAACAGATTGAAATTAAAAGCTGGATCGAAAATCAGGATGGGGAAACGGTAATCGCGGGAAAAACAGTGGCCAGCCTGCTGCGCGGCTTGAAAAAATGAGATGGGCTACCTCCCCCCTTTCTGCAGAATTATACATAGAACGTTCTGGCCAATTGTCTGAAAACACAAATAATAAATAGCCCTGGTTGCATTTCGAACAGTGAGCGTTATAGTAAGGTTAGCCGGTGTGTAAATCACCACCGCTGATGACGAATCAATCCAGGTCCCCGGACCTGGTCTGAATATATATTCTGGAGGTTAAAGCCATGGCAGATAATAAAGATATGCACAGTGACGAAAACGAGTGCACCGTATCATGCGACAGTGAGTTTGTTGACTGTGTGGAAAGCTGGCGGCAAGACTGTTTGGTAAAATTTAGAAATTGCGAGTCTACCTGCGAGACTTAGGCAACGTAAGCATTAATATGAAAAGGCCGCCCCGTTGGGGCGGCCTTTTTGGGTTTAACTGGTTCGAAGCGGATTTTTTGAATGCAATCAATTGCTGCCATCACCCACGACAATACACGGCGCCCAGAAAATAGGATGGGCATAGCTGCATACTATCTTGCCTGATGATGGGTCCCGCAAGGTCTGTTTGTCGATTAGATCCTGCATGACCGACTGCAGCGCCCGGGCCCGCGGAGTTGAGGTATGCGCGTCCTGATATTGAAATAGACCGGTCGTTAGTTGTTTAGTGGATGTTGTCTCAACCGGCCACATGGTGACCAGCAGTGCCCGAGTTCTAATTACTCTGGTTGAGATCTTTAATGATTTTATAGGTCGCTTGTTCTATAACCTTGCCAACACTCCCCCAGTTTTTAATAACCCTGTGCTCCTTCGTCAAGGCATCGCTCAAGCCATCATAAACGTATATATCGATGGCAACATTTTGCTCCTGGAACATGGTCTTGATTACAACAGCTCCATCTGCACCTAACTTCTGGCAGGCATTTCTTACTCGTGACCAGTCTGGCTCTGCGGAGGAAAAAATCGAGGATCTTGCCCAGATATCTATTTCATTTTGATCCAGTGCATCGGACATTCGTCTAACTGTGTTGGGCATTCCATTCAACTTCTTGTATGCAGCTGTTAATTCGACTTCTTTATTTTCGGCAGCCATACGGTTTATGGCATCAATTGTGATAATTTCTTGGCTGGCCTCCCTACCCCCATAGGGCATCCTGACTTGAACTGGAAACAAAGCCAGTTTGTATCTGTTGCGCGCTGCTTTTCTGCTATCTGTTCGCCTGTCTACTGCTGCAACCATTGTCGCCTGATCACCTGCTGCGCGTTTGCGTTCCAATGCCTCCAGTCGAGCTCGCAGTTTGGCATTTTCTGCAGCCGCACTATTTTGATCGGTCGTATTTCTCTGCCGCTGTGCTTCTTCCAGGCGGGCCTGCAGCTTGGCGGCTTCAATTTCCTGCTTTTGCTTTTCGAGTTTAATGCGTTCCATTTCCAGCGCTTTCTGCTGGGCAAGCTGCTCTCTTTCGTAGGCCAGCTTCTGTTTCTCCATCTCGATGCGCTGTCGCTGCAGCTCCAACTCGGCGGACATGACCGCTTCTTTTCTACGGACCTGATCTTGCTTTTTTGCTTCCAGCGCGGCCTGCTTTTGTACTCTCTCGTTGGTCCAGGCGGCGTTGTACAATACAAACTGGCCGTCCTGATCCATGGGTGTTTTGAGCCTGCCGACATTGGGACTCTGATCACCTATCTCGGTAACCTTTTTCCAGACCTTGGTATGAAATAGATTTTCGAGATCGATCACTTCCCGATCGTTTTTCCGCAGGGCATCGATCAATATAGTAGGCAAACAGGCTGTGGCCCTCGGCGCCGCCGTCGGCCACGGGCTCGACACCTCCGGAGGAAATCACTTGCCGGGACCGCAACGCGGCTTTCCGGGCAAGTTTCTTACGGTACTTTTTATCATCCAGGGACATCAGCGATGGCCCGCCGCGCAGCATGGACCCGCTGTAGCATGAGTCCGCTATAACGACGACATTCTTGGCTTTGACCCGTTCAGAACTCAAAATCGCTTTAATGTATGAATTCGCTACCCAGGAACTCGGGTTTTTCATGGCCCCTTCGGCAGGCACCCAGTAACCGTCACCCGTGAGGTCATCGAGCTGGCCGTGGCCGGCATAGTAGATAAGCAGATTGTCGTTCGGTTCCATGGCCGTGGCCAGATAGCGCACATCTCGTTCAATCTGATAGCGGCTGGCGGCCTGATCAGTCCTGAGGATGACATTTTTATCTGCAAAACCGTAGCGGGAAACCAGTATGTCACGGATTACAGTGGCATCTTTGACGGCTGTTTGCAGCTTGGGCCACTCCTTATAGTCGTTTATTCCGATGACAAGGGCGTGATAGGTTCCCCAGGAACTGGTGGGAAGATGATCGGGTGTTATCGCTACGCCGCGTTGCTGGGCTCCGGCAGAGACAGTAGCAATTATCAATATCAAGATAGTGGTCAACGGAGTGATAATCAGGTTTTTCATTTCGAACCCCGGTGTTTTATTATGTTCCGGAAAACTGCATGATGGGACATAGAAATAGGTTAATACAAAATTAGCCGGATGCAAGTTCGAGCATCTCAGACAACCGATTTATATTGTTTAGAATTCCGCAGATTAACGATAAGCAGAAGCATACACTTGTTACATTTTGAATATGCGAATTCATTCTGTTCTTGCATGGCAATCCGGCAGCAAATTGCATCCCGATCAATGACGGGGCAAGATTGGATGCACAGGAACTTAATCTTGAAAAGCGATTCGCCCGGAAATCATGCATGCTGAGCATTATACTGGTTGGCGGTCCTGGCGGTTTGGTATTCAAGCTTACATTGACAGGTGATTCTCAGTTTTCTGCAGAGGAAACGATTGACACCGGCCGAAATCCCCCCTATGAACAGTGGAAGAAACTTCAAACGGCAAAACTATAGGTTCCGACTTTGTGGGATAGAAGAACGTTCATAAAACTGGGTTTAGCCGGTCTTCTCGGCGGCACGGGGCTCTATGCATATCTGAATGACTACCGGAAAAAAAATGTATTGGATATCGTGACGTATCCGGACCCGAGCCTTCGGAAAGTTTCAAAGCCCATCGAACAGATTGATAACGCTGTCATATCGACGGCCAATGCCATGATCGCTACTTTGCAGTTCAAGGCACCCTTCGAATTTTTCCTCCGCGCATCCTTGTATAAGGGACTGTCTGCGCCCCAAATCGGCACCCCAAGACGTCTCATTATCTGCGGTATATACGGAGAAGTCCATGCAATGGTCAACCCGGAGATTCTGGAAACAAAAGGATCCTATGACAGCCGGGAGTACTGCATGTCCCTGCCCGACCAACGCCGCCGGATTGTCAAACGCTCGAATTATGTTAAAGTCGGGTATCGGGGATTAGACAACAAAGTACGTACCCTGGATGCAAAAGGCCCGCGCGCAGCGTTGCTGGAGCACGAAATCGACCACCTCGACGGCGTGCTCTACATCGATTACACCTAGACCGTGAAATACTCCGGCCCCATCAAATAGCAGCAGTCATAGAGGCGTCTCGCCGGCCGAAGCCTTGCCAATGGCCGGTGGCCTTGACGCCAACATCTTCGCAACAAGCTTGGTTTTACGTCTATGCATTAAACAAAATTTGGGTCCATTTAGATCCAGGTATCCAGCGATAAGTAATGCACTATGCACTCGTTGGCAGGAATGCAAAACATTGGAGCTGACCGGAAGGTGGCGATCTCAACAAAGAAAAGTCAAGCAGTGCATAGTCAATTGCTTGACAAATTAGATACTTATAATATATAGTCCTGGGTATGACTATTTTCGGAATCGACTTTACATCATCTGACTTCGTATTGCTGGGGATATGTGGTGCGATTGTAATCTTCCTGGTTGTGAACCGAGTAGTCGGTGCTCAAAAAAACAGGGAGAATTAAGGCCTCTTCCAAAACACCCTGACACCCAAAGCCCGACGAGTCAAAAGCCGCCTGCGGCTTGTTTGAATACCTTTCTATTCTTTTGACTCTTAGGGGCGAGGGTGCGCTCGTCCCTATTTTCTATTCATAATAAGTTCCCGGTTAATACCAGTTTCTATTGGTATGTATTGTGGCCTCTTTACCGTCGTAAGGCCTTCCGTCTCTGTTCACATTGGTTATCCTACGATTGGGGTACTCGGCTATTGGTTCATTATTTTTGTTTTGCGCTATCGTTTTTCTGATCTCTCCATTGTCGTAGTAAATATAACGAAAAGTACAGACAAAGATGTCCCTATAGTACAATTCCGTCGCAACTCGCCTTCTATTTTCATTGTACTGCATTTTGAAAAGTTTCTTGGCCGCATAGTTTTTTGTCTCAATCTTTAATCCCTTTTCATATTTCTGATACGACCTGATGGAGTTATCCTGGTTGTATACTTCACTTTTTATGACTGACCCGAAGTCGTTGTAGAATATTTTTTTTGTTCCCCACGGTTTTCCATCGAGAATGCCATCGGTTTGATATATTTGCCCGGTCTCCGGATTGATGTAGTTTATGAATTTCGTGTTTCTTTTATTGTATTTACCATAGCTTACAGATTTATATATTGTTCCATAATCGTTAAAATAAGCTTCTGAAGTGCTATACTCTGAACCATCGTTATTGTAGACGACTATTTTATAGCCGCCTGGAAAGTTCGTACGTATTGAATACGATGTTCTTTCCCCGGACATGGTGTAAGTATCAGTTCTAATTAAGTCGCCATTGGCATTATGCTTCCTCTGGGCCTTTCTCTCCTGTTGTCCGTTTTTACTATAGCTGATAGATGTTGAGTAATACTTGTTCGAACCCTTATATATATATTCAACGCGGCCACGGCCTTCTCCGTTGCGAAAATACTCACTGCTTTTAACTCTGCCACGCGAGTCATAACTTACCTTGTAGTATCTTTCACGGTTTCGAGAAGGGGTAATCTCTACCTTATAATTGGGTATATAGTTCTTATACCAGGAACTGTATTTATAGTATTTTACAGTTGAGGCAGGCACGCTGCTTGAGCACAGCAGCAGGATAAGCAGAGTCAGAATTGGAGTAATTCCCTTTTTAATTACATTCATAGCCGCTCCTTAGAATTTTAGGTTCATTATGAGATCCATACTATACCCAAATCGTGAAAATCGGTTAGCTTCTAATTTGCACGCTTCGCATACCTACGTTGAATTTTCATAAGGGGTTGCGGTGATACTATCAAATTTAATAAGAATTTAAAGAACTATCTTCGGCCGAAGATTCGAGGTGGGCATGGCGGGCAGCGGGTATTACAGCAAACGTTTCCAGAAGCTAAAACATACTGTTTTGAATTATGCTTCATTGCGATAGGCGCCATACCTGCTGTAATATTGAATTTATTGGAAAAATTTATCCAACACGAAACAAGGGCGGTCCAAGACGCATGTGGAGGCAGAGTCTATACTGTTATCAGACTTTGCGTACTAAAACCCAAATGCTATTTGCGCCATATTCACAGAAATGGTCCCAGGTGCCTAACCAATACCCTCTTGACTGGCAGCCTCATCCTTTATCCGCATGGCATCAAGAAGTATTGCCTTCAGCCCGCCTTTGAACTTTTTTTCAGTTATGGTGCATTCGTCTTGAATTGAAATGGTGACATTATCCCAAGCCAGTATTTCATACGCCGATGCTATACCCTTGCGGTCGTTGATGCGCGCATCCATTATATCCCCGTTGCGAAAAAATAGGACGCCCTGCTTTCGGGTATCTTTGTTGAGGACTCTGACAGTACAGGTTTTTTGCGCCATTTCGATGAGACGAACAAACATATCCATGGAGACAGTCTGAAGGGTGCCGCCTTCGTTTTCTTTCTCCAACATTTGTAGAATTTGCGTGGATAGTTCCTCCACAACAAAGGGTTTTTCTATATAAGCCAGCGCTCCTGTGTCTGTAACTCTCTTTTTGGATATCGGCGTCCCATAGGTGGTGACAATGATTACCTGAATATCAGGATATTTTTCCGAAATTTCAGCCAGCAGCGCATAGCCATCCATTCTCGGCATCTGAATGTCTGTAATTACTACGGAAATATGATTTTTCGTTAGAATCTGCTGTGCTTCTATTCCATCTGCTGCCTGGAAGGTCGTAACCGATTCTGAATAGGGTTCGAGTTTTCTGCTCACCAAACCCCTCAACACCCGATCATCATCGACAATTAGGATATTCTTCTTCATGGGATTTCCTCAATTATAGCGATGAGGATATCAATGCTCTCTAATATTAATCAGCAATATAACGGATTCTTAATCGTACCTTTAAAGCAATCACTGTGCCATCACTTGGGGTTCATTTCGTAAGTCTTGTAACTTATAGAAACTCCGGCCCGGCTCGAACGGTCTATGGTGGTCTGGAAATCAGGGCGGCTGTGAGGATAATCTATAAACTCCTGTATGCCCCGGCTCCATCCGGCCATCGACATATTATGGGCGGTAAAACAGCCCCCGACAATCAGTTTCGGGGCGATATCCTTGAAGTAATTGGTATACCAGGCCTTGTCTGCATCGCTGAAAACAAAGTCGAAAGGTCCTTCCAAAACTTTGACCAGCTCATGCGCATCGGCGAGCCGGGCATCTATATATTGAGATAGGCCGGCTTCATCGAAATTCTTCAACGCTTCTTGATATCTGCGCTCATCGATTTCGATGGTGATGAGCTTCCCGCCTGTTTTGCTCAGCGCCCATGCAATCCAGATTGCTGAGTGGCCTGTGGATGTTCCTATTTCAAGGGCTCTCCGGTAGTTATTTTTTACAATGATGTCATGCAGGAGCTTGCCATCCGCCATGGGCACGTTCATATCTCGCCAGCTCGATCGATGGCTTTCTAAAAACGCGGTCACCCTGCTATCCAGTTCAGGATTGCGTTTTATTTCACCAGCCTCGGCAAAGCTGATGAGGCCAGCCAGGGCCATTGCAAGCAACAGACTCCTCACTATGCTAGTTTTCATTAGAATTGTTCCCTCCAAAAACTTAAAATTTTCCGTAGTTTTCGATACCGCAGGGCAGGTATGTTTGTCAGACACAAGATAACCTGGGTACCTTGTTATCATGATGGTTATTGTTCTAATGACAATCAAGTGGAAAAGAGGGGCACATTGATAGGTATGATCGTGTGGAAAGACTGGAGACCGGTATTGATTTGGTCAACTGGCGGTTTTGATTTAATCGATTCGCAATGTTTCCATACGAACGTGGTGAAGCCCACTGCCATGACCGGAAAAGCTATATCAAAGACGAAAGCTCTGAAAGCGAAGCCAAACGGTCTAACTAACATAAATAAAGGGGTTAAAATGGACTATTAAGCCTGTTTCAGAGTCATTTTCGCACCATACTGCGGCAATGTAGGTTAGTCAGCATGGTCCGACCCAAGCACCCGTTGACGGTATTCTTTCTTATCTATCACCGGGCACTCCAAAGAAGCGAATCCGTCGATACGGCATGCGACCCTGTCTCCGTGCCTGATATGTACAGCGCGGGGTGTACCAGTTGAGATGATGTCGCCGGGGTACATTTTCATGACCTGCGAGTGAAAGGAAACAAGAAAATCTGGAGGGAAGGTCATGTTTGCGACGACATTCTCCGCGTGGACATCACCGTTATGTATTGTAGCGACCTTGAGAGCCAAGACATCGTCGATCTCATCCGGTGTGATCAGTTGGGGGCCGAAGCTGAAAAAGGTTTCGAAACTCTTGGATAAAGTCAGGTAACGCGGGTTTCTTGTAAGGATGTCCTCAGCTGTCATATCGAGGATAGTGGTAAAGCCGGCAACAACATCCAGCCAGTCCTCTTTAGAGACATCCATGCACTCCTTTCCGAAAATGATCCCCAGCTCGGCTTCCGCTGTTGTGCGCTCTGACTTTAGGGGAATCTTTATCTCATCGCCGGAGCCGATGATGGTGGTGTCCGGCTTGAAAAAACTGGCAGGTACCGTGCTCGGAGCTTTTTCGTTCAGATCAGCGGCATGATCGACGTAATTAAGGCCGATACCGAAGATTTTTCTGGGATTCCGATAAAGGGGTGCGAACCTGACCTGAGTCAAGGGGAAGACTCCCTGTGAAAGGGTTTCAATACGGGTCCTACCCTCCTCCCGGTACCAGGTGTTGAGGAGCTGAATCTGGTCATTTCGGAGAATGGCTAGAATATCTGTCTGCCAGTCCGTGTCCAGGGCTTCATTGATGGCAGCAATGACAAAGACCAGTTCGTTCTGGATAATGGCAGCCGTTTCGAGCCCCTTGATATATATCGTGGCTAACCTCATAATGGCTCCTTTGGTTCAAAGATGCCTGATCTCACAATGTCCTACTCACTTTTTTATTATGTGATTGTTACCTAGTGAAGTATTGGCTTTAAAACGGCGTATTGCAGAAAAGATCATAAATACTGAAACTATTTGCTGCTCTACAACGTACATGTATCGATGAGCTTAAATACTACTTTATTCATTATCGGGTTCATGCTTTTTGTAGATCCCGGGAAAATGATCCTTTGCACATTCGGGACAGATGCTGTGGCTGAAATCAGCGCTTGAGTGTTTGCGAATATAGACGTCAACCTGCTCCCAGTATCCCTGGTCATCCCTGACTTTTTTGCAAAATGAACAAATGGGAAGTATGCCCCTTAAGGTATTTACCTCGTTTAAAGCTTGTCGAAGATCATGAATGGTTATATCACGCTCCGCCTCCGCAGCAGTACGCACTCGAATTTCACTCTCCAATTGCAGGTTGGTTTGAGTCTGCTCTTCTACCTTTTGTTCAATCTCAGCTGTGTGCAGCATTTTCCTTCGCATGTTCACTGCCAAAAGCGTTGTCAATAGAAGTGACCCAAGCAAGACGATCCACGCCTGCCACGTATGTCGTGATCGGTGGTACGGTTCCGGCGGGCTGAATATTACTTTCCATCGGCGTTCCGCTATCGAGAAGGTCCTGCCCCAGGAAAGGTCTTTTTCTGTTTCCGCGGCAGGTATTTGCATACCCGGCGTTTTAGACATCCCTGGTGACCGGTGATAAAGCAGACGACTTCCTTTTTCGGCAGACATATCGTAGAGTGCCAGTGAAATTTGTTCATCGGAAAAGCCCTTCAAGGCGGCTTCGACGGCCTGTCCAATGCGCAGGACTTCCACGACAAACCCACCGCGGCTGGCCTGGCGGTCTTCCGGGCTGCTTAAACTTGCGCCCGGCTTATAGATGGGCAGGAGGAGCAGAACGCCAAACTGGTTGCCAGTCTCCTGGACCAGGGTAATCCTCCCGGTGACTGATAGCTCCCCCGCCATAAACGCTTTTTTGATTGCCTTTAGCCGCGTGCTATTTGAGGCGATGTCATAACCGAAAGCACGTCGATTGCTTTCAAAGGGATATATAT
>Ga0126327_10000027_pt1 | contig 58445 bp, 53 predicted proteins | sample InaspJWI30metaG_FD_101392 | JGI IMG/M metagenome (GOLD analysis project Ga0126327, IMG submission 101392) | Marine gutless worms symbiont microbial communities from Oahu, Hawaii - Inanidrilus sp. 1 OAHU.JWI-30 metaG | ecosystem: Host-associated > Annelida > Digestive system > Unclassified... | reverse complement strand
GTGTACCTGGGCAAGCTGGTGCAAGGCGGCATCAACCGGCCCGGCAAAGACAAGGTGGCCAGTATCATGCTGGCCTTAAATGCGACCATCTCGGAAATCAATGAAATGCTGGCCGCATATGATTACCAACCCCTGCACAAAGATGATATTCCCGGCATCCTGCAGAACAACCGCCGCCGGTCTATAGAAGGCGGGAATCTGCCCCAGTATGATCACATCTATTTTGACCTGCTGCTGGTGGCCCTGGAACGCATAGGCGGTTCTAAAGTCATCGTCAAAAACCGTCCCAGCGGCCTTTTTATGCCGCCGGAGTTCTACCTGATGAAGGAGTATCCTTACGAAGCCGACAACCAGGCCGCCCGGTTTCGCTACGAGCTCACAGCTGCCCTGCTGGATGAACGGCGAAAGTTCTTTATAGCAAGTTGTAAGGCCGGCAACCGCATCGACACCTACATCTGTAAATCCTGCCTGGATGACTACCTGAACCGACACCTGGTCCCGTCCGCCCGCCGCAAAGCACCGCGCCGAACCGAGCTGGTGGTCGCCTACTTTGCAAATGCGCTCTCACTGGCCCTGAAAATGCCCAACATTAATCGCATCTATATACTGGAGCGCTGCCCCTATTTTCATTTCCTGATGCAGGATGCCGACGGCAAACATCCCAAGGTATCTTACCCGGGACGCAAATTGCATGTGTTCAACAATCAATATTATAAGCGCATGCTGGAAGGCTTCACTACAGATTTGCCGGCGATTGTAGGGCTGTTCAGGAACGAGATCGAAATGTGCAAGGATGCCGTAGATGAAACGATATCAGGTGACTATCCGCAAAGCCTGTACGATTATCTCTTGGATCGTTTTACCCGTTTCGGTATGGCCGCAGATCTGAAAAACAGCTTGGCGGAACTTATGCGGGACCCACACCTAAAATTCTATTAAGCACTGTTTGAAATATAGCTAAGGCAATTTTTAAAAAATTATATTATTATATAAAATTGCTAAACGCAAATTTGCAGTCATCCGCTGGGCTTATTCCGGAGGCGCTTGAATGGGTATCGAAGCTGCCTTGAAAAAAATTTGGGCAATCGCCCTGGGCACTGTCCTCTGCCTGTCTGCAGGCAACCTTCCACCACATACTTTCGCATTGGCCGCCGATGATCCCATTGCCAAATGGGCCGACCATTTCCAGCCGTCCGTCCTATCCCGCAAAGCGGCAATGGCTGAATTGCAGTGGTTTGCCGATGCAGCCCGACCTTTTCGGGGTAAGAGAATCCGCTCGACGGCCGAGGATATCAAAACCCATTTCTGGGAACGGGATGTTCTGGCCGTCGCCTTTAGGGAAATCACCGGCATCACCGTAACCCATGATATTATCGGCGAGGGCTCCGTTGTCCAGCGAATCATGGAACAGCTCAAAACGGGTAAGAGCCTTTACGATATTTACGTCAACGATGCGGACCTGGTCGGGACCCACCTGCGCAGCCGGGCTGTGGTTAACCTGTCGGAATACATGCAGGGCGAGGGCCGGCCATTTACCAATCCCGGTCTGGACCTGGGTGATTTTTTAAACCTTGAGTTTGGTCAGGATTACGAAGGCAATCAGCTGCAACTGCCGGACCAGCAGTTCGCCAATCTGTACTGGTTCCGGTACGACTGGTTTACACGGCCGGACCTGAAAAAGGCATTCAAGGATGCCTATGGCTATGAACTCGGGGTCCCGGTGAACTGGGCTGCTTACGAAGATATCGCCGCGTTTTTTACCGGCCGGATCATTGACGGTCGGAAAATTTACGGTCATCTGGACTATGGAAAAAAGTCGCCTTCCCTGGGATGGCGTTTCACCGATGCCTGGCTTTCTATCGCCGGCGTGGGTGACCGGGGACTGCCCAACGGTCTTCCGGTCGATGAGTGGGGAATCCGGGTCGAAGGCAATATTCCGGTCGGTTCCACGGTCGCCCGCGGCGGGGCCTTGAACAGTCCCGCCGCCGTTTATGCCCTAACCAAGTATTTGAAATGGCTAAAGGAGTATGCTCCACCGGAAGCGGTCGGCTGGCGCTGGGTAGATGCCGGCCCCAAAGCATCACGCGGCGATATCGCCCAGAAAATTTTCCAGTACATTACCTGGCTGTCACATGAAGATTTTCACCGAACCGGCAGTCCTGTCGTATATCCGGACGGCCGCCCGAAATGGCGGGTAGCCCCGACGCCCCACGGCCGCTACTGGGACAAGGGCATGAAGGTTGGCTACCAGGATGCCGGCAGCTGGACCATTCCCCGCAGTATCAAAGGACAGAAAAGGGCCATGGCCTGGCTCTGGGCGTAGTTCTGTGTTTCTAAAACCGTGTCCCTGAAAAAGTTCCTGGTCGGCGGCACCCCGGTTCGTAAATCTACGGTTTTTTCCAAACACCTTGATCCGATTAAATATAAGTGGGGTGGCTTGATCGACTTCTACCGCTCTCCGGAGGAAAAAAAGTGGACGGATACCGGTCCGAATGTACCCCACTATCCGGCCTTATCGGCTGTCTGGTGGCCCAATATTGCCAAAACGATCGAGGGCCGCATTACGCCCGAACAGGCCATGGACAATATTGCCGCCGCCCAGGATGCCCTTATGGAGAAAATGCGGCTGACCCGGTTTTCTCCGCGCCTTAACACAAAACGAAGCGAGGCGTATTGGCTGCAGCAGCCGGGAGCGCCAAAACCTTTTCGGAAAAGGCCCAAGCCGGTTACCATTGCCTATGATGATTTGATTCGCAGGTGGGAATAGAGCATACTTAGACTCCGACTTTATGGCACGTGAATCACTAAATAGCGCTAAAAACGGCCGCACTTCCTTGGGCGTGAGTATCAGCAATAAAATTCTGCTCCCCGTGCTGACGCTGCTGATATTTTTCACCGTATCCATATCCCTGGTCAGCGGTCTATCCATTTTCAACCATCTGACCGATACAACCCAGAGTGAACTTGATAAGATGTCCGGGATCTTGTCCAACCGGCTCATTGAAATCGAAAACAAGGCCCGCCGGTTTTTGAAAAGCATGAATGAAAACCGGCGCTTTATGGATCAAGTCCGCCAGATTTCACAGATGGGCCCCTATTATGCTTCTGATCGTTCCCTGCTGACCAAAAGCATCGAAGATGATGAAAATATCTACTATTTTCAGGCGCAGATGCATTTACTCAACTTGCTGCAACCCTTGCTGCCGCTTAACGACTTCAGCGCCATGCGCTACTACATCGTCTCACCGTTTGATCTGATTGCCGGGGCAAAGCCGGTCTTGTCCTTCAGTATCACACCGGACAGACTGTATGTCATGCAGTTCAAGGACCGGGTTGACGTATCTGACCGCCTCCTGCGGTATATTGATACTGAGAAATTTAAACCGCCCCCCCGGGAAGACATCGGCATCAGCACCGTCTATTCCCAGTCAGCCAACGCTTTCTACCGAAACGCCGGCTTCATTGCCCTTGGGAATACTGAACTTAAGACTTTTTACGACTCTACGCGGGGAAGTGTGACCCTGCCGACCTCTAAAATTGTCCTGGAGGACGGCGTACCGATTATCCGCACCTCGTATGCCATTCAGGCGCCCATGGCCAATCCGGATACATTTGCCGACCAGGGGACTGCCATAGGTATTCTGGTTGTGGACCAGCGCCTGGATGTATCGCGCATGGACCAGATCCAGAACCTGTTGGGCACTTATGTAGGTATCGCCTACAAGGGCGAGCTGCTGGTATCCAGCCTGCCGGTACTCGATTCCGATATTTCTCTAGGGGAGGCAAACACAGCCATAGTCGGCAGCCTGAAGTATTATTATTCCACCCAGACCCTACTGTTTCCGGGTACGGAAGCCCAAAGCCTGGAAGCCTTGACGTTCAGTCCGGCTGCGACGTTGAACAGGCTGATTGAAACCCTGTTTAAAGAGATTATCATTACCGGTTTCGCTGCATTGCTTTTGGCCTGGGCCCTCATCTATCTGACAGTGCACCACCTTGTCCGCCGCCCGCTGCAAAAACTGATGGACGGTGTCAAATTCATTGCCGGCGGGCAGTTGGATTATAAAGTACCGGTCTATGCCAGGGATGAGCTGGGCCGCCTGGCGTCATCATTTAACGAAATGTCTGACGCTCTCTTTCGTGCGAGGGCCGATTTGAACCGTGAAAGAAACTATGTCCAGAACATTATTAACTCCATGCCGTCCGTAGTCGTCGGCGTGGATCTTAAGGGGGGCATCACCCATTGGAACCTGGGTGCTCAGGAACTGACCGGTCTCAAACCAAGCGAGGCCCAGGGTAAAAGTCTGACCGATATTTTTCCCCTGCTGGCCGATGGGATGGAAAAAGTCCAAACAGCAATTCAGACCAGAACGCCCCAGTCCGACTCTAAAGTCCTGCATGTACTGGACGGCCAGACCCGCTTTTCGGATATAACCGTTTATCCACTGGTCGCCGACGGGGTCGAAGGCGCGGTTATCCGCATGGACGATGTAACAGACCGCGTCCGGATCGAAGACATGATGGTTCAATCGGAGAAGATGCTTTCTGTGGGCGGCCTGGCAGCCGGGATGGCCCACGAAATCAACAATCCATTGGCCGGCATCCTACAGAATGTCCAGGTACTGCGCAACCGGCTGTCCGGCAATATTCCCAAAAACATAGAAACTGCCCGAGATTGCGGCATTGAATTCGAGGCCCTGGAACGATACATGCGGAACAGAGGGCTGGCGCCCATGATCGACTCGGTCATCGAATCCGGCACCCGGGCCGCCCGAATTGTCGACAACATGCTCTCATTCAGCCGCCGGAGCGACTCGAAATTCGAACGGCACAGCCTGTCGGATCTGCTGGACAAAACTGTTGAGCTGGCATCCAATGATTATGATCTCAAGAAAAAGTATGACTTTCGGCAAATCGAAATCCGCCGTGAATATGAAGAGGGGCTCCCGCGGATCAGGTGTGAAGGCAGCCAATTGCAGCAGGTCTTTCTCAACATCCTGAAAAACGGCGCCCAGGCTAAGGCCGGGTATACCCCGGCTGAAAACCCGCCCCAGCTGATTCTGCGCATCCGGCGCAACCATGAGCACATTTCCATTGAAATCGAAGACAATGGTCCCGGCATGGACGAAGCCGCGCGCAAGCGGGCCTTTGAGCCCTTTTATACGACCAAACGAGTAGGCGTGGGCACCGGCCTGGGGTTGTCGGTCTCCTATTTCATCATCACCGAAAACCACAAAGGTTCCATGACCGTGGATTCCAAGCCTGGAAAAGGTTCCCGGTTTACCATTACCTTGCCGATAGAATCCGACCTGACCTGAGCCTGACTTCTTAAAGCAGACAAAACGACCTGAAAGACATTTACGCCGCCCAGTTTGTTTGATATATCAATATTTGATCACGCTAAATAAACTTGAGGAGGCCGTATGCTCCACGATGATCGCCTGATCTATATGTTGTCACGGGCCCAACATGCACTGATGTCGTATTTGAAAAAGGAACTGGGTGCCAACGATGCTGCCATAACACCGGTCCAGGCCGGGATTCTTTTCCTGTTGCGTAAAAAGGGCCACACTATGACGCAGCTCAGCCGCATCCTCGCCATTGACAACTCGGCCATCACAGGCCTGGTGGACCGGCTTGAAAAAGCAGGCCTGGCCAAACGGACCGCCAATCCGGATGACCGGCGCACTTTTCTGATCCGAATTACGAAAAAAGGGAAAGACGAGATTGACCGGGCCTATGGAACGATCAAACGGGTCAATGATGAAATCAAATCAGGCTTTTCGAAGGATGAAATCCGTACCTTTAAAAATGTTTTGAACAGCCTGCTCGATAAATTCGCAAAGTAATGCACAGGGAAATGCCATGTTTGCCAATGTAGAAGAAGTCAAAAAAAAACTGGAGGGGGCCGATTATATCTGCTCCCGTGAAATCGCAACGGTCGTTTACCTGGCTATGGCGACCCGGAAACCGGTCCTGGTGGAGGGTCCGGCCGGGGTCGGCAAAACAGAACTGGCCAAGGCCGTGGCGACCGGCCTGAACCGGGAGTTGATTCGCCTGCAGTGCTATGAAGGGCTGGACGAAGCCAAAGCTTTGTATGAATGGGAATATTCCAAACAGCTGCTGTATACCCAGATCTTGAAGGAAAAAACCGGAGAACTGATGGAGGGCGCCGCGACCCTGACTGAAGCTGCTGATCGGATTGCTGCCCAGGAAGACGCCTTCTTTTCCGAGCGCTTCATCCAGCCACGCCCTTTTCTTAAGGCCATTGCGTCCCCGGAACCGGTGGTACTGCTCGTGGACGAAGTCGACAAATCCGACCCCGAATTCGAGGCCTTCCTGCTGGAAATATTGAGTGATTTTCAGATATCGATACCGGAGCTGGGTACCCGGCAGGCGGTAAATATCCCTTTTGTATTTCTGACCTCCAACAATTTTCGCGATATGAGCGACGCCCTGAAACGCAGGTGCCTCCACCTCTACATCGACTACCCGGCCCTTGAACTGGAACGCAGAATTGTACTGCTGAAAGTACCCGATATCAGTGAAACCCTGACCGACCAGGTCGTCAGCGCCATCCAGGCCATCCGTGATCTGGACCTGAAAAAGGGGCCTTCCATTTCAGAGACCCTCGACTGGGCCCAGTCACTGAATGCCTTGCAGGTAGAGGACCTTTCCCCTGAAATCGTCAAGGACACCTTGAATACGATCGTAAAATACCGGGCGGATGCAGACCTGGTGAAGGAAAATATCAATAAGATCGCATGTTAGGTCTTACGGGTTAAGTTTTAAATGTCTGTTCGACCATTTCGAAGCCGCCCAAGCCGATTTTATGAACACATTGCTGGTATGCAAAACCTGATTTTAAAATTCGTCTCATCCTCACGGGCGGCCGGCCTGCGGGTGTCCACGTCTGAAGTTCTGGACTGCTTTGCCCAGCTTAGCCTGGTCAATCCACTGGATGAACGCCAGTTTTCAGCGGTATTGCGTGCGAATTTCGCGAAGAGCCTGCGCGACCAGAAAAAATTCGATCATCTCTATCATCTTTTTTTCCATGAGTTGCGGATAAACGAGGAAATCACCGCATCCCGGCCCGTGGCTGAAAATGTCCGCCAGATCCTGGAAGCGTTGGCCGCAGATCCAGACCGTCAGCCGGCCGACCAGGCCATCCAGGAATTTCTTGCCGATGCCCCCCACGCTTATTTGGAGCTGCTGCGCGAGATTGAATCGGAAGGTGATGCCGGCGGACGCGGCCTGGGATCGAACCTTGGTTCGTTGGTACGCCGTTTTCCCATGATGCAGGCCATTGAAAAAACCCGCCGCGCTGTAAACAACTTTCTGGCCGAACAGCGCGACCTTTTAGACTGGGAAACCAGACAGGATATCGAGAACCACCTCAATGCGCGACTGGATACGGCCCGCCGCCTGCTCACCCGAAAAAACCCGGAAGAAGACATCCCAATTCCCAAAAAACTGAACTGGGACAAGCACCTCAGTGCGCTGGGGGAAATCGCATTTACCAACCTCACGGCCCGGGAAGTCGAGCAGATGCGCACGGTCATCGGCCAGCTCGTCAGAAAGTTGAAGGACACGGTCAGCCGGCGCTATGCCAATCGGCAGCATGGCGTCATTGATATCAAAAAGACGTTGCGCCGCGCCGCGAAATACCAGGGCATCCCCCTGGAGATCATTCGCCGCCGCAAGCCGCCGCGCAAAGGCAAGGTCGTGGTCCTCTGCGATGTGTCCGGCTCGGTCTGGTCTGCGGCCAAATTCATGCTGAACATGCTCTACTCGCTCCAGGAGTGCTTCACCAAGGTACGCAGTTTTATCTTCATTGCCGGCCTGTGCGAAGTCACGCGCGTATTTGAAGATCATGAAATCAACCAGGCCATCGACAAGGTGCTGCATGAAGCGGACATCGCATATGGAAGTTCCACCGATTACGGGTACACATTTCGAAAATTCAAAGCCGGTTACATGGACAGTTTAAACAAAAAAACCACCCTGATCATCATTGGGGACGGCCGCAGCAATTACTCCAACCCGGAAGAAGGCATTCTGGATGAAATGCGCGAAAGGTGCCGCCGGATCATCTGGCTCAACCCGGAAAGCGTGCCCTTCTGGTATTCCGGGGACAGCGAAATGCGGACATACGAAGCTTATTGCCATGAAGTACGGCCGTGTCAGAATTTGAACCAGCTGACGGAGTTTATCAAGGAGTTGGTACTGTAGGCTTTTCTTGTTGGGATCGAAATCGCTATCACAATCGAAATCGGACCCGGCAGTATTTTCGATCCCGATTTCGATTTCGAAAAAAGATAAGCCTATCAAAACTAAACAAATGGTATGCCAGACAACGATCTGCTGATTATAAAATGGCTTCTCACCACGAGCCCGGTGTCGGCGTCCGCAAATTTTGATTCCGTTGTTCACTGGAAGCAGCAACATGATCAAACCCTGCTCTCATGGCCGGAGCCGGTGGACAGGGCTATTGCCGGGGGCTTTCTGGCGAATTGCCCGGCTTTCGCCTTTGCGGCCGGCTACTGGGCCGCCCTGCACCGCCTGCTTCCCGACCTGCCGTCAACGCCAGTCCCGGCCCTGTGCATCAGCGAGAAACACGGCGCCCATCCGGCCGGGATTCAATGCCAATTGGAAAAAAAAGGCGCAAAGTGGCTGCTGGATGGGAAAAAGCACTTCGTGACCTGCGGCCGCGAAGCCGAGCTGCTGCTGGTCGCGGCCTCAACCGGCGTCGACTCCGATGGTAAAAACCAGTTGCGGTTGGTGCAGGTGGGCGCGCAGCAAGCTGGTATCACTTTTCTCCAGCTGGATAAACCTCTGGCGATTTTACCGGAGATCAGCCACTGCCAGATTGAATTTACCAAAGTTCGTTTGTCGCCGGACCAAATCCTCCCGGGTGATGGTTACCAGGCCTACATCAAACCTTTCCGGACCATCGAAGACCTGCATGTGATGGCCGCCATCCTCGGTTATATCATGCGTATCGGAACTCTTTATGATTGGCCGCAACCATCGAAAGAGCAATTATTCTCCCAACTTCTCACTATCCGCGCTATTTCCCTGGCCGATTATGCCGCGCCTGAGACGCATATAGCCACCGGCGGGGCGTTTGCATCCCTGCAGACATATTTACAGAACCTCGAGACCTGCTGGCGCCTTGTTGATAAAAGCATCCATTCAGCCTGGCTGCGCGATCAGGCTGTGCTGAATATAGCCGCTGATGCCTGTGCCAGAAGGCTATCCGCGGCCTGGCAGCAATTTACCTGAAAGATATCACTCCCGAACTCGGAACCATCTTGACGGGATAACATATTTACGGGTAAGATCGTGTACCCCACCGGGTATTGGATGACCCCTTACAGAATGAGTTTCGAGGAGGTATCATGCGCAAACTTGCCTTTATCGTCTTTCTGGCCGTTCTCCTGGCGGCATTCTGCCCACCAGCCTCTGCTGAAGAAAAAGCCGCCAAAAAAGGGACTGAAAACCTGCCCTGGGATAAAGCGGCCATCAGCCTGGGATCATTTATCTCCTCGACTGACAGCAACATCCGCCTGTCCGCCAAGGGGCTGGGAGTGGGCATCGATGTAGAGGAGGCCCTTGGGCTCGATACCACCAGCACCGTATTTCGGTTGGGGGGTACTGGCGCTTTTCCGACAACCTGAAGCACCGGGCAGACCTCAATTGGTTTGCTCTGCGCCGGGACGGCGAAACCCAGCTCGGAAGGAATATCGTCATCGACGGGGTCACCTATCCAGTCGGCACCCAAATCAACACCAGTTTCGACCTGGATGTCTATAAGGCATCTTACAGCTACTCCTTTTTGATGGACGACCGCATCGATATCGGCGCCTCGGTCGGATTATACATTATGCCGATAAGCTTTCAGCTTTCCGCAAGCGGACTGCTGACCAACCAGGTCTCAGAAAGTGTCACGGCACCCCTGCCGGTATTCGGCCTCCGGTCTGATTTCGCTTTGACGCCTAAGTGGTTTTTAAAATTATATGCGGATGTTTTCTACCTGGAGTATCAACAATTCAAAGGGGCAATTTACAATACGTCAATTGGCCTGGAATACAAAGCATTCAAACGGGTCGGCTTCGGCCTTGCCACCGATATATTCAATTTAAGCGTTGAGGCCGAAGGTGAAGACTACCCGCAAGTTGATCTGGTTGGTAAAATCGAATACCGATATGTTGGTGCCATGCTCTACGCTAGAGTTTACTTTTAACCACAAGGCTCATTATGCGACTACTGCTCCTGTGGATCTTGACATTCACCTTGATACTAATTCTAACTGCCGGACATGCCGCGGCGTTTGATCTTAAAATCGGATCTATCCATATGGGCCCATCGCCGGTTGACAAAGCCGGGCACTACACCCAACACAGCACCGGCTTTGGAGCCATGCTTTCCGTACCTTTAGGTTTTTCCGATACCAAAAGGCCGACCGCTACCTTGAACGGTCAGGATATATCCCACTTCACTCAACAGGACGCCAAAGACTCCCTGATCGTGATCATGATTGTTGGAGTGGCCATTGCGGTAGGTGCGCTGACCGTAAGTGCCGCCACCAACTAGGGCAGACCTGAAAAATCCCATTGGGCAGGAATTCAATATTGACGGATCGCACTGGTTGAGCAGTATGCACCAGGCACTCCTGAGCCTCGTCATGTCTATATGGTTAGGAGAAAATTGATGCGGATAAAACAATTTTGGCGGCTTGCCTGATGGTGTGCCTGGCGCTGTTGCTGACCCAACCTGTAGATGCCGATACTGTTGAAACAGCCAAAACGAATGAAACGCCTGAATCTGCCCCTGAGAAAGATAAAAAAGATTCGCCTTGGCCCATCACCCCTCTCATAAGCAGCGACCCCAGGATTTCAACAGCCGGCGGCGCCATGGTCGCAACAATTGAATCCGGCCAATCGCGAAAAGGTATTTCAAGCCTGATACCGGCGTCAAAATATAAATCAACAGCTGTCCATATACCAGCAACCATTTCGTTGTGCTAATCATCTACCGTCGAATCTGAACGGTTCTTTAACCATCCGGCAGAGTACAATCATGATGCCAACCCCGAACAAACCTATTCGCCGCATCCTGAAAGCCTTAGGATATCTTACCCTGGGTGGATTTTCGGTCCTGCTCATTGTTCTTGTAATCTATTTAAACTCTAAACCTGATCTGGACGCCTGGCACACCATCGATCTCGAAGGTGAATTTACGGGCACCTTTAAAACCCGGGATTTCGAGAGCTACCTTGCCATGGAAGAACAACTGTTCGTCCAGCTGGGTAAGCAAGTCCTTGACCGCATTGACCCGCAAGATCGGCTGCGCATCAATCGTTACCATCGCGGAAGTCTTTCCGACCCGGAGCGGTGGCCACGCAACTGGAACCGGACCTTTGAACTGGAATTTCCAAACCCCAAAATGAGCGTTTTACTCCTGCACGGCATGTCCGACTCGCCTTACAGCCTGCGCTCAATAGGGCAGCGCTTGCACCAAACCGGGGCGCACGTTATCGGACTACGCCTGCCCGGCCATGGTACGGCACCCTCGGGACTTGTTACGGTTCAGTGGGAGGATATGGCCGCTGCCGTCAAGCTGGCCCTGCAACACATGCGGCAAAGGAACGAGAGCCAGCCGATATTCATTGTGGGCTATTCAACTGGAGCAGCCCTGGCAGTCCAGTACGCCTTGGAGTCTTTGGAAAACAGCAAGCTGCCCCAGGTAAAGGGCCTGATCTTGATTTCCCCGTCCATAGGCGTAACCGGTCTGGCGGCGCTGGCAGTCTGGCAGGCACGGATCGGTCACCTGTTGGGGTTGGAAAAACTGGCCTGGAATTCCATCGGGCCGGAATACGACCCCTTCAAGTACAACTCCTTCGTAGTAAATGCCGGTGACCAAGTCTACCGGCTGACACTCGCCATCCAGAAACAACTGCAAAGTCTGGGGCCAGCCGGTATGCTGCAAAAACTCCCACCCGTCCTGGCCTTTCAATCCGTCGTAGACGCGACGGTCAGTACTCAGGCCGTGGTAGACGGCCTGTTCAAGCGCCTTCCCAGGGGCGGTCACGAGTTGGTTCTTTTTGATATTAACCGCCACGTTGAATTTAAAGAGCTGCTCAGCCGTCGGCCGGAAGCGAGCATCTTACCACTGCTGTCCGGCGATGACCTGACATTTACCGTCAGCTTTGTAACCAACCGCAATAATGGGTCTCCTGAGGTGATGATTCGACACCATGCTGCGGGCAGAGTAGAAACCTCAGATAAACCTATCGATTTCGCCTGGCCTGAAGGTGTTTACTCCCTTTCCCACGTAGCCCTGCCCTTTCCAGAAAGCGATCCTCTCTACGGAGGAACAGCAGCCCCCGAAAGCCCCGGCATCAGTCTCGGGAGTCTCGCCCCTCGCGGCGAGCGCAGCGTCCTCCAGATCCCGGCTGCGGACTTGCTGCGCCAGCGCTGGAACCCCTTCTATGTGTATCTGGAAAATCGAATCGTAGAATTTATTGATTTCAAAATAAACCAATAGAAACCGGAAGCTATCTCAAAATTAGATTTTAACTCAAGGGCCTGTCTTCGCCTAAGACTACGCCGCACAAGTTGCCGGATCAGTCTACGCTAAAAGCTTCGCCCGACAGGCAAGCCAGGCTCCCTGAAGAGTTTATCAGCCATAGCTTCAGCGAAGGCTGAAGATTGAGTTAAAAGACTGCTTTGAGATAGCTTCTAACTGTGCCAGCCTTCAAAGGCGGCTATCACCTCACGGAAATGATCGGAGACCGGAATAGGCCGGTATTGATCATCGATAGCACAATGGGTCGTGTGGCCGACAGCAACCAGGCGGTTGGCGGCTTTGTGGCGGATGCGGAACTCAAAGGTGAAACTGCTGTTGCGGATCTCACGGGTGCGAACGTCGATAATGAGCTTTTCGTTAAGCCGGGCCGGGGATTTGAAATCGAGGTGGGCGCTCACCACTACATTTTCAAATTCACTGATGGGCCGGTTGCCTTCGCACAATCCAAGGTTGGTGAGGTAGTCCACCCGGCCCACTTCCAGGTAGGTAAAATAGTTGCCGTGGAACACCACGCCCATGGCATCCGTTTCCGGAAGGCGGACCCTGACTTCTGTATTGAAATGGTATACCGGTGCACATTCAGCTGGCTGGGTGGTCATGGCTGTTCCTTTCTTTTGAGAATACTTCTAATCAGGACTGTCGGGTGCCTTCGCTTCAGAGTTGTTGGGATAGATTACCAGCCGGTCACCGGGGTGGATGTGCTGATTGACCTTCAGGCGATTCCAGATAAACAATGATGGCAGCAGCACATTGTAACGCTCGGCAATAGCGGTCAGGCTGTCGCCTTTCTTGACAATGTAAATCATACTGCTGTGCCGGACAAGCCACTGTTCCAGCAATTCGGGAAACTGCTGGTTGAAGGTTTCCAGCTTACCCATGGGTATCAGCACCTGGTGGATCCCCGGAGCCAGGTAATGTCCGCGAATTTCCGGATTGAGCTCTTTGATCGTTTTGAAATCCGCATTCACGGCCCGGGCCAGAACCTGCAAGCCTACATCCTGATCGAAATGCAACTGGACTTTGTCAAACTCCAGCAGCGGGTAAGCATCTTCCGCCGTCATTTTGAAACCATATTTCTCGGGATCGGTCAGAATTATTTTAGCGGCAATAGCCCTGAACAGGTAGCGCTGGGTCTCCAGATATAGATATAAACTGTAGTAATCGCCGGTCTCCTGGGCCAGGATTTCAGCTTTAAGGCCTTCTTCGCCCATGTTGTAGGCAGCCGCGGCAAGACTCCAGGAGCCCAGGTCGGCATATAAATATTTCAAATAACGAATAGCTGCCGTTGTAGAATGAAACAGGTTCCGGCGCTCATCCTTGCGGGTGTCCACCTGCAATCCATACTTTTTCCCGGTATCCCGGGTAAACTGCCAGAAGCCGACCGCCCCTTTGGGGGAGCCGGCGTGGGGCCGCAGCGCGCTCTCAATGATGGCCAGGTATTTGATGTCGTTCGGCAGATTCTCTGCCGCAAGCATTTTTTCAATATGCGGCATGTATCGCGGATAGCGCTTAAGCCACAAGATAACCTGCGGCCGGTCCCAGAGGGTCAGCAGTAATTCTTTTTCCAGCCGCTCCCGGACACCTTGTCGATCCAGAGGCACCGCTTCACCACAAAAATCGAGAGGGCCTTCCACGCGCACACTGGCGATCAATGCGGGCAGCGAAGCGGATACCAATTCTTCCGCGGGCTGGGCCTGCGTCCTCAAAGGTAAAATCAGGCCAAGAAGCATAAGAGCCAGGCTGAATCGAACCGTACTGTACATATCACTATTTCCCTTGCGCATCCGGATGCCGGTAATACACGAGTTCCCACACGTGGGTGTGCATGTTATGTCGAATGATATAAATGCAATCATCCATATCGACAACCTTGAAGTAACGATGATCAGGACTGAGCCAGCGATCCAGGATTGATTTGACTTCAACGCCGCCGCCGCCCATCTCAAGCGCCCGCGGTTCCTCTTCGCCGCGGTATCCCGCGTAACATTTTACTTTGATCGGGATGATCATGATGAACAAAAAGTTACAAGTGACTAAACTGAGCTAAAATGCCTAAAGTTTCGGAGTCGCTCCACGCCCTTATTATAATCAAATAAGTGGAACGCCTAACTTTAGTTCACTTTAGGCACTTTCAGTTTAGACCTATAAGATACGCAGCCCCAGGCTCGAGGCAACTATTTCCGCGGCAAACTCCGCGCTATTGTTGTTGTGGTCCAGGATCGGATTGACTTCCGCTATTTCCAGGGAAGCCATGCAGCCGCACTCGGCAATGGTTTCCATGACCAGGTGGGCTTCCCGATAGGTCAGGCCGCCGGGAACCGGAGTGCCCACCCCGCGCACAACACCCGGATCGACACAATCCAGATCGAAACTCACATGCAGGTGATCGATACCGGGCAGAATATCGGCCAGGACCCGATCTATCACCGCACCGATCCCCTGCCGGTCGATATCTGTCATTGTGTAAACAGGCAAACCTACTTTGCGAATCGTTTCCTTTTCCAACGGATCGATCTGGCGTGCAGCTAACAGGGCGCAATGCTGCGGCCGAACTTTGGGTGTAAAACCCGATACCTGGGTAAGTTTGGAACTGCCGATTCCAAGAGAGGCAGCTAAGGGCATCCCGTGAATATTCCCTGATGGGCTGGTTTTATCCGTATTTATATCAGCATGTGCATCCAGCCAAATCACGCCGGGGGTTCTTCCCCGGGAACGGCAAAATTCGGCTATACCGGCGATACTGCCCAGGGCCATAGAGTGATCACCCCCAATGCACAAGGGGAAATGTCCGGCTTCAAGTGAATTGCACACCTGGGCGGCCAGAATCTCGGCCGTCTTCACGATCTCGTCCACATATTTCAGGTTAGGCTTTCTGACCTGCTGTTGTTCCTGAATGCCTACCGGGATATCACCGCCGTCTATCACGGCATACCCGAGTGCTGACAGTTTTTCGGTGACGCCTGCAATCCTGAGGGCAGACGGCCCCATATCGACGCCGCGGCGATCCGCACCGAGGTCCATGGGAAATCCAATCAATTCTACGGTTGGTTTGCTGGTTTCAGTACTCATAAACGAATGGGTTGTTTTAAGTGGTGAAGATAACGGGCGCAAAAATCAGCGACCTTATACTTGACAACTTCACTGCTTGTCATTTCCCGCACCACAGCGGTTCCGGTCCTCCGGCCGGTCCACAATGCTGCAATCCGCGGTTGCAAACTGCCGGGTAAGAACGGCTGATTCCCACTTTGCGGCCGAGTTGGCCAGGGTAATACGAGCGCATTCCGCATCGATACAGGGGTCCATGTGGACCAGTACACTGGCGTTGCCCTGGAATCCGGCTGAAAGGGCATTTTCCAAATAGCCGGCCTCGGCATGGGCATCGTCCAGGGGTAGATCTCCCGGTAGAATCAAATGCAGATCAATATGCACATGGCGCCCCGAGCGCCACACCCGCAGGCGATGGATGTCGATCCATTTGGGCCGCCGGCTTTGGTTTATCACATCAACCACCTGCTGCAACAATTCCGGATCCATGGCATCCATCAAACCGGCGAACGACCGCCGGACCAGCTGCAAACCTGTCCGCAGGATATTGATCCCCACCAGGCAGGCAATGGTGCCGTCCAGCCAGTACCAACCCGAAATGTGGGCCAGAAACAGGCCCGCAAGCACACCAACGGAAGTGTAGACATCTGTCAGGATGTGCTGCCCATCGGCTTCCAGTACGAGCGATTCCGTCTTCTTACCGAGTTTTAGAAGTACGGGCCCAAGCAGTAAGTTGGCCGCAGCCGTCCCCAGCAGGACCATCAGCCCAATCCCCAAATGCGGCAGGGGCTGAGGTTGCAGCAAGTGTTCCAGGCCCACCTTGAAGATACCGAAGGCGGCCAGGATGATCAGCGCCCCTTCAAATCCGGCCGAAAAAAACTCAATCTTCCCATGGCCGTAGGGATGATCATGATCCGGAGGACGGGCCGATGTAATAACGGCCGCCAGAGCAAATCCGCCGGCAACCACATTGATGATGGATTCAAGGGCATCCGACAGAATCGCACTGGACCCGGTCAGGTGCCATGCGTAAAACTTGGCCGCCATTATGGCAATGCCGACGAATATGGCACCCCCGGCCGCAGCCACACGCAGCTTCAATAAGGTGTCTTCGGTATCACTCCGGGGCGATTGTATATCAGGTACCATGATGCTCATTTAGGAATTTGGTAAGTGCCATCCAGTCGTTTGACCATGTCATCATATTTTTTGGTCAGCAGCTCAACATGGCAATCAAACTCCCCCTGGGCGAGCTGCCATGTTTTAACTGGTGCTCAAGCGCAGCTAGTTCATCGTAATACCAGCGATCCGGATCGAAATTATATGTCATGGGTAAGTTCCAAGGTTCTCAGCCTGCATTACCGGTTGTCATGACTCGGAATCTTTTCATGTTTCGAGAGGTTCTTCAATTCTTTTCCTTTTCTGGTTGCTTTTAGCATCATAACCGGTAAACTCGGTAGATTTAAAATATTGACAGCCTATCATCCTGATTGGATAGCCAATATGTTTTCACCTTCCAGCAGTAAATCAGGCGCCCACCCCGGCGGCGGTTTTATCCCCAGAGTCAGCACGGTAGTGTTCGGGCGGATTGTGCTGAATACAGCCAGGCGATTTGCCTACCCATTTGCCCCGGCTTTGAGCCGGGGTCTGGACGTGCCGCTGGCCGCTGTCACGGCGGCTATCGGCGTTAATCAGGCTACCGGTATATTGGGCATGATTTTCGGGCCGGTGTCCGACCGTCTCGGGTATCGGCTGATGATGCTGGTGGGTATGGGTATGCTGGTGGTCGGTATGTTCGCGGCCGGCATTCTGCCCATGTATGCCACCGTCCTGGCCGCCCTTTTTCTGGCCGGCTTGGCCAAGAATATATTTGACGCCGCTCTCCAGGCCTATGTGGGTGAACAGGTCCCGTTCGCAAAGCGCGGTATGGTGATCGGCCTGCTCGAATTGGCCTGGGCCGGCAGCACCCTGATCGGCATCCCGGTCATGGGGGTGGTCATCGATCGCTTGGGCTGGCATGCACCTTTTCTGGTCCTGGGCGGAACCGGGGTACTGGGGTTGATCGGCATAGCCATCGTTATCCCTGCTGACCGGAAACGCAAGGAGCAGAAAAGCGGACCCGGATTCTGGGCCCTATGGCGCACGCTGGCCCGCTCACGCCCGGCACTGGGCGCGCTTGGGTTCGCCCTGTTCCTGAGTTTGGCCAACGATACCCTGTTTGTGGTTTACGGGGCCTGGCTGGAGGGTGCTTTCGGGCTCGGGATCGTAGCCCTGGGAGTCAGCACCAGCGTGATCGGTGTGGCCGAACTTGGCGGGGAAATCATAACGGTTTGGCTGGCGGACCGATTCGGTCTAAAGCGTATGATTCTGCTCGGCGCTATTCTTACGGCGGCCTGCAACGCCATGCTGCCTTTTTTTGGAATTTCCCTGCCCATGGCACTCTGTGGTCTCTTTCTGCTCTTTGTCTGCTACGAGTTTACCTTTGTCTCCGGCATGTCTCTAAGCACGGAACTTTTACCGGGTGCACGGGCTACCATGATGTCGGGTTTGTTTGCGGCCGCGGGTACAGGACGCTTCATCGGCGCCTGGACCGGCGGCTATGTCTGGACGTACGGCGGCATAAATGCAACGGCAACGACCGCGGCCATTACCTCTGTGCTTGCCATTATCTCGCTGGCCTGGGGGCTGAAAGGGTGGGAGCCTGGAAGTTAGCGGCTATTTTATGAGCACACTATGGATTCATACGAATTCATGAATCAAAATCAGGATCGGGATCGCCCCCCCAGATACAATAATTTAAGGAACCGCTTTCGATTCCGATCCCAATTGCGATAGCGACAAAAGGGAATCTGTTTAGCCATTTACCATGTATTTAACCCTGGCTCCCATAAAAGGCTTCACCGAAGCGCCTTACCGCAATGCGGCGGCCGCCTTTTTTGAGGGGTTTGACGCCGCCATGGCCCCTTTCGTGGTCACTATTCAGGGCCGTAAATATCCCAACTCCCACCTGAGGGACCTCCTGCCGGAAAACAACTGCGGGTGGCCGGTCATACCCCAGATTCTGAGCAATGACGCTGCGGGATTTGCCAAACTGGCCGGCCGCCTCCGCGATTTGGGATACGATACGATCAATTGGAATCTGGGCTGTCCGTTTCCCCGGGTGGCCAAGAAAATCAGGGGGTCGGGCCTGCTGCCGCACCCGGAAAAAGTTGATCGCATTCTGGATCATGTTCTTTCCGTTGCATCGGTGCGATTGAGTATCAAGACCCGTATCGGCCGTTTTGATACTGAAGAAATGGAAGCGCTCATGCCCGTGTTTAACCGTTATCCCCTGGCAGAATTGATTGTTCATCCTCGCACCGGTATCCAGATGTACGCCGGTCAGCCGGATTTGGAGGTCTTCGGCAACTGCCTCGAGCTTTCACAACATCCGGTTGTCTACAATGGAGATATCAATAAAGTGGCAGATTTTATCGCCCTGGCGAACCGGTTTGGCTCCGTGGAACACTGGATGCTGGGAAGGGGCGCATTGGCCGACCCTTTTCTCCCGGCCGCCATCAAAGGACAAATTACACCCGGCCTCGCAAAAATTGATCTCATTCGCCGTTTTCACGACCGGCTGTTTGAAGCCTATGCCGAGCTGCTGTCGGGACCCTCACACCTGGGAGATAAAATGAAAGGCTTCTGGCTCTACCTGTCCCGGTCATTTGAAAATGGGCGCAGGGTGTTGAAGAAAATACAGAAGACCCGGAAAACATTACATTACCGGGAAGTTGTCGACCGATTCTTTGACTCGGAACCCCGCTGGATAGCCTGAATTCAGCTGGCGCTGCGCTGCCGGCCCTGTCGCCCCCTAATCCTCAAAAATTTGTTTTTTAAATAGAATTATGATCTCATGGTGTTTACCTTCTTTAGCAGGGGGCCGATTCAATACCCGGCAATCCTGCCGGACCGGCTTCCGTTTTCAGGCAACCCGTGCTGGATAGGGGGCGCTTACATGCCGCATATTCATAATGCCGTTTGCTCCATTAAACGGTATCTATCACTCCCGCTGGCAATGCTGTTGGTGGGCCTGCTTACTGTGTCTTGCGCACCGGATGAACCCATAAAACTCGGTTTTGTGGGCGGACTGTCCGGACGGGTTGCCGATCTGGGCATCAGCGGCCGGGACGGTGCCACCCTGGCCATTGAACAGAAAAACGCCGCAGGCGGTATCAGGGGCCGCAAAATCAAACTCATTGCCGTGGATGACAAGCAGGACCCCGCGCGGCCTCGGCTGCGGTAGAACACCTGGTAGATGCGGGTGTGAAGGCAATCATCGGCCATATGACCAGTTCAATGTCATGCAGACTGTGCCAATCATAAACAGGCACAAACTGGTCATGGTAAGTCCAACGACCACGACCACTTACCTCAGCGGAAAAGATGATTACTTTATCAGGGTGAGCTCAACAGTTGGACATTACGCTGAGAGAATGGCTCACTACCTGAGCAATACGGCGGGCCTCAAACGAGTGGCCATTATATATGATACGAATAACAAGGCCTATACTGAGAGCTGGGTAGGCGTCTTCAGGCAGCATTTCACCGAACAGGATGGTCACATCACCCATCTGGAACCTTACCAGTCGGGCGAAGACGTGAGTTTCTTTGCCGTCATTGAAAGGGTCCCGGTTGAACAGATTGATGTCCTGATCATAGTTGCCGGTGCCCTGGATACAGCCATGTTGTGTCAGCAGGTACGCAAAAAAGGTATGGGAATACCGATCGCGGCATCGGAATGGGCTGCCACGGAAAAGCTGGTCGATATGGGTGGGCAAGCGGTTGAAGGCATCGTCGTCAACCAGTTTTTCAACCGCGCCAGTAAAGACCCCAATTACTTGCGCTTCAGGGACGCCTACGTGAAACGCTTTAACGAAGAACCTGGTTTTGCTTCGGTGAACGCTTATGATGCCGCCAACCTGTTAATCGATGCCATCCAAAAGCAATCCGAAAATACTTCTTTGAAAGCGGCCATCCTCGACAGCCCCAATTTTATGGGTATCCAGGGTATGGTTCGCATCGACAAGTTCGGCGATGCCGACCGCAAGACATTCCTTACCACTATCCGGCAGGGTCAATTCATTCCTTTGGAGTAATCTATTGACGGAAAAATCAGACCGCACCCGGCGACGGAAGCCGGACAAATCCCTGCGCCACACGCTATCCTGGTATTTTGCCATAGCGGCTTTCCTGCCTGTTATCCTCATCACCGGGCTGGTGCTGTATCAATTCATCCGCTACGAACTCAATGATTTAAGCAATAAGAATCTGTTGATTGCACGTGCCGCCAGCGGCCAGGTAGAGGTGTTCCTACGCGAACCGGTCACGGTTCTGCAAAATATTCGCAACAGGCTGCTTACCAACCCAGGGCAGACCAGCACAGATATCAAGTCAATCCTGAAAAATCATGTCCGGCACTCCAACCTGCTGGAATCCGTTTATGTTCTGGATGAAAATGGCATCGTTGAGTCTGTGGGGCTTAAACCGGGTAAAGAGCGTTTTGAACAAGATTATATCGGCATCAGCCTGGCTCACAAAGATTTTTACATCCAGTCCCGGCACTCTCAAGAACCCACCTGGTCAGACACCTTTCTCTCGCTAATCAGCGGCAAGATGTCGCTCGCGCTTTGTCTGGCCGTTGATAAACGGGTCCTGGTCGGAAACTTTAATCTTGATCTGCTCTCCTCATTTATCACCCAGATCACCCCAGAAAAGGGGCTGATTATCACCATTGTCGACCGTGGCGGAGCCATTGTGGCCCAATCTGGAAGCTCCGTTGTCGGGCGTCAACTAAAAGTCAACCACATCGAGCTGTTTCGTATGGGGCTGGCCGGCAAGGAAGCGACCCGGCGTTACAGATTTGACGACGCCGATTATTACGGCAGTGTTTCCGGAATACCGGGCCCGGGCTGGGCGGCGGCCGTATCGCAGAAATCCACCGATCTATATGCGCCTTTTACCCTTATCGCGATCTATATTGCCATCGGCACCCTGGGGATCGTTGTCCTGGCCATCCTTTTCGGGGTTATCAGCAGCCGCAAATTATCGCAGCCGCTCACGGAATTCAGTCAACAGACCAAAATTGTGGCCCGCGGCAAGTACGATACAAAAATCGATGACCCCGGCTACCTGGAGGTTATGGATCTGGCCGATAGTTTTCACAGCATGGTCATAAATATCCAGGACCGGGAACAGCGCCTGAAGGACAGCGAACAGCGCTACCGCATGCTGTTTGAACGGTCCAACGACGGTATTTATGTCATTGACCGGCATACCGGGCAATACCTGGATGCCAATGAGGCGGGGTTGCGTTTGACCGGCCGCTCTCTTATCGAATTGAAGGAATTGACAACGTTTGATGTAACACCGGATGGTGCTAAAGATCGGCTTGATACCATGGCCATCTCCAACCGTACAGAAAACTTTGGGCAGGTGAGGTACCATCGACCGGATGGAAGCACACGGATTGCATTGGTGACAACCCTGCCGGTAGACCGGGAAACAATCATCGGTATGGCCCGTGATATCACCGATGAGCTGGCCCTCGAGGACCAACTGCGCCAGGGTCAAAAGATGGAGGCCATCGGAACCCTGGCCGGTGGAATCGCCCACGATTTCAATAATATTCTAGCGGCCATCCTGGGTTACTCCGAACTGATTCTGGGTGAACTGCCGCCTGATGATTCCAATCGCAACAAAGTTGAAGCGATCCACAGTTCCGGCGAACGGGCCCGAGATCTGGTGGCCCAGATATTGGCCTTCAGCCGCAAGGATGAACAGGTTCGGGCTCCGGTAGAGTTAAACCTGCTCATTAAGGATGCGTTGATGCTGCCGCGACCGGCAATCCCCACCACCATCGAAATCCAAACGGTGATAACTTCTAAATGCCAGGTGATGGGCGATCCCACCCGGCTGCACCAGATTATTATGAATCTGTGCACCAATGCCTACCAGGCCATGTTTAAAACCGGTGGGACATTGAAAATCACTTTGTCCACCACACACCTATCCGGCAGTGACGCTCTGCTGGCCCAGCTGCCCGAAGGCGGTTACAGCAAGCTTGTCATCACCGACACAGGGATCGGTATCCCCGCAGAAAATATAGAGCGGATCTTTGACCCTTATTTTACCACCAAGGAGGTAGGGAAAGGCACCGGGTTGGGGCTGGCGGCCATTCATGGCATCGTACAAAGTCATGAGGGTAATATACTGGTTGAAAGTGAAGTGGAAAAAGGTACCCGCTTTATCGTCTATCTGCCTTTAACGGGTGATAGCTGCCGGATTGAAAACGGACCGGAATCGGAAATGATAGGCGGACAGGAACGCATTCTGATGGTCGATGACGAGCAGGATATATTGAACATTCAAAAAGCGATTCTCGAGAAGATCGGCTACGACGTCACCGCTGAGTCAGATGGTGAAAATGCCCTGGCCTTATTTGCAAGCCAGCCGGATGCGTTTGACCTGATCGTCGCCGACATGACCATGCCGCATATGTCCGGCGATAAACTGGCGGCCGATCTACTTGAGATCCGACCGGATATCCCCATTATTTTGTGTACGGGCTACAGTGAGCTCATGAACGAAGAAAAAGCGGCTGCCATGGGCGTAAAGGGCTTTTTGACAAAACCGGTCTCGGTGCGGGATTTTGCCAAAGTTGTACGCAGAGTGCTGGATAATTAGAACTGCGATCAGTTGTGTGGATAACGCCGCCCATAGATCCCGAACAGATCTTCTTGTTGAAAAAGATATGCCGTGTTGCAATGGTGACATTTGATTTCTATGGGGAAAGGACCGTTGTCACGCATGTCCTTCAGGTCATCTACCGGCAGTAGCATCAACATGTTTTCAATCTTTTCGCGATTGCAGTGGCACATGAACTCAACCCGGTAGTCGGCCAGGAATTTCGGCCGATGGCTGCCAAATGCTTTCCGGACAAGATCCGTTGCGGAAACATCATCTGCAAAACGTTCACCGATGGACGGCAGGCCAGCCACCAGGTTTTCCAGGTCAGCTAGAATGGCGTTATCCGCATCCGGCAGGGCCTGCAGAAATAGCCCGCCCGCACCGGTCACCTCACCATCGTTATTGAATTTAACACTGAGGTTGAAGGCAGTCGAAATCTGCTCGGAAGTCAGATAGTACCAGGCCAGATCACGGGCGATGGAGCCGTAGTGCAGCTCGACTTGGCCGGTGAACGGCTGCTTGGCATCTTCCAGAAAACGGGTCACACGGATAAAACCGGCCCCGAAATAAGGCGACAGGTTGAAACTCTCAGGCGGCTTTTCGAGGGGAATCGGCACCTGTTTCAGGTAGCCGCGCACCTCACCGAAAGCGTTGGCCTCAACCTCCAGGCCCCGTACGGGCCCGGAGCAGTCGATCTTTACCCCTATGCGGTCACTGCCTTTAAGACCAGCGGTCATCAATCCCGCCCCCAGATAGGCATGCCCAAGGACCAAGGTTTCCAGGATGCCCAGACCATGATTGGACCGCATTTCATTTACCATCCGGGTTCCATGCAGTATTGCGCCGCGGACCTGCCCCTCGGCCAGGAGAAACTGATGGATCCTGTCTTTGGCACTGGCGAGATATTGCTCTTTGACTGTATTTCCGTAGGGCTGTTTTTTTATCATCTTTCAGGTTGTCCACCCCTCTCGTCGTTTGAATGATTCTTTGTAGAGGCTATCTAATTGACAGGCTTTTGGTTCAAGGTCCCGTCTGCGCCGGACAGGCAAAGCTCCTATTCGCGTTTATCAGCCACAGCTTCAGCGAAGGCTGAAGATTGGGCCAATCCATCGTCGCCATATGGCTATGCCGGACAGGGAGACATTTTTGAGACAGCCTCTATTTAAGACCACAGGCCAGACCTGTCAATGCATCCAGAAACCCGAAACACCAACTCGAAAGACATTATTTGACAATTCGTGGGTTTGGGACATATCATAAAAGTATCACCCAAAGGGCAAATTGAACACATCCCGCAGCAAGCTGCCGGAAGTGCGCTCCCTGATCGGTTCAAAAAATCATGACGATTTATGACTTAACCGAGTTTTTGCGGCTCTCCTCGGCACTCAATTACAACCTGAGCGCTGCGTCGATGAACCGCTATAATGTCCTGCGCTTCATCCTGGGCGGTAAGTCTTTGCACCGCGATCGCCAAAAGGACAAAGAGCACAAGGCCATCGTCATGGATGCCTTCAATTATCTCTTCAGCGCCTACAGCCACAAACGTCGGCGCCTGGGCCCCATGGCCGTGCTCCATCCTTTGCGTGCTTCGGCGGTATATGCCAAGGCGCCGCGCTACCTCAACATCGTCGACATCCTGTCCGCCCTGCTGCACGATATCCTGGAAGACATTCGCCCGCTGGATTTTGAAAACCATGAATGGGAAAAACTGGAAAGCATGCTGTATGAACTGCTGGGCAAACTTGATCAGGACGACGAATGGCGCCTGATGGAACGCCTGCAGGCCCTCACCCGCTTTGAAAGTGAGACCTATTATCAGTATATCGGCCGGCTGCTGGACCGGGCTAAAAATATACCGGAACTCATTCAGATAAAGCTGGCCGACCGCCTGGACAATACCCTGGACATGCGGATTGACATCGCCGACCCCATCGAAGGTATCGACTTCTTCGAAAACCTATTCCAGATTCTATTCGTGGAAAATTTCAAAGGGTTTGATCCGGAGTCCGACCATCCACCCAGCGCCACGCTCAATGGTGCCAAACGGCTCTATCAACTATTCAAGAATGCCGTATTGCTTTCCATGATACGCCAGAAAGATACACCCCCGCGCGACAACTCGTCGCAACTCTTCTTCAAAGCCGTTAGCTCTGCCAGCCTGAAAGAGGCCCAGCGTACCTTCATGCACATCCTCGGTTATCATCACACGGACTTGAAAAAAGCCCGCATCCTGCTTCTCGACGCCATGGAGTATTGCTATAAAGGCCGCATAGATGCCATTACCAGGGTGACTAAGGGGCAGACCCTGGACGGCCTGTTTTCAACCTACTTCGGCCCCGTGCACAGCAAGACCCGCAACGAAAAATTGGCTTTGCTCTATGACAATAAACCGCTGATGCTGGAAGCTTCGGTGGCATTTATCGTCATCTTCCTGAGTTTCCTGAATGATCCCGAATTTTACGTAAAAGGCATTACCACCGAAGGCATCTCCCCCGATTAGTCCCTGGTAACCCATAAATAGTCCCGCGATAGAATGCGAATGCGTATACTGCAACCACATTCGCCTGAAGGTGATCAATGATAACTATTAGAGAGAAGAAGAACCGCCAACAGATATAGGAAGAAAAGTAGTTTTGCTCTTTTACGCATAGTGGCCGGTTACAGAGGATAGTTTTGAGGGCTCGCGATCAATAGCACAAACGGCTTGAAAGCTTTCAATCGGGCCCAAGATCAAGGTGGACGCGAGATTTTAACCGAAGGCGCCAGCGAAGCCAGTGCCTAGCGTGGTAAATACGTTTGAGTATTTCGAGGATTGAAATCTTGCGCCCAACGCAGAGATTGAGTTGGAGGGGAAGCTTTGCAGCCGCTTGTTAGGGTAGAACCATCGGCTCGCCGACCTCCTGTGCCTTTTCTTGACCGTATAGAATCTCCACCAGCTTCAGTGCAAATTCTATTGCAGTGCCGGGTCCTCTGCTCGTAATGCAATTTCCATCGACCACAACCCGACTTTCAATGGCCTCGTTCGGGGTAAGGTGATCCACAAAACCAGGATGGCTGGTGGCCCGGCGATTCTCAAGCAAACCATGGGTCTGGAGCACAACCGCCGGGGAAGCGCAGATGGCTCCGTATAAGCCGTCGGCACCGACCTGCTTTTTCAAAAGTTCGATAAGGTCGGTTGAATCCCGCAGGTTCTCAGCGCCGGGGATGCCGCCGGGCAGAGCGATCAAATCGAAGACATCCGCCCTACAGTCCCCCAGCAATTTATCTGCCACGATCTTGACCCCCCGTGAGCAGGTAACCTCTTTCTCTCCCACGGAAGCCACCACCACCTCAGCTCCGGCGCGGCGCAAGACGTCGATTATGCAAACCGCCTCAATCTCTTCGGTACCGTCGGCAATGGGCACCAATACTCTTTTCGTCATTGTTTCTCCTGTCCAAGGCCCCAGCAAAGGGGTCTGGATTTGGTTTATGGTTTTGACCTCTCCCCTTTAAGATGCGCCGAGCATCGCAGGAAAGGGCAAAGGAGCGAAGTGCATGTCTGAGCGTAGCGAGTTGTGCTGAGCGCGCCCTTTTCGAGAAGCACAGGGCAGCCCGCAGGGCCGCGTCTTATGGGCGTTTTCTTTTGGTTACTGTTCTTTCACGCGAAAGAAAAGCAACAGAGCTATACATGGTAAAAGCCCGGATCCCAGCTTTCGCCGGGATGACCAATGCAAAACGACATTGCCATTTAAAATGGAAGTTTCAGATCCCCAAGCACATTTCCGCCGATGTTCAAGCGCTTCTCCAATTCCCCCTGAATATCACCGAATCCCCCCAGGACGCCTTTGGCTTCACCCGCGGGGCCCTGCAGCCGGGCTGATATCTGGGTCTTCAATTGCTTTTTCAAAGCTGCGGTCTGCTGGTGAACCACTTTTCCCATGGCGGATTTGAGAATTCGGTCGACGTCGGACTTAATCGTCACGATATAGTTTTCCAACGTTCCGTCGACATCGGCGTTGGCCGTCAAGGTGGAAAGATCTTCCAGGGCGCCGCCCATGGCTTTTGCAAGCGGGCTTGCCTGGGCAGACGCATCCACGGACAGGCTGGTCTGCTTCAGGGCCGCGGTAATAAGGGCGGTCAGGTCATCTCCCTTGAGGCTGGAATCGATTTCAAGGTCAGCAATGGCCTTTTTAATAATGATAGGTACTCCGGTATCCGCCGGGAGCTTGAAGTTTTCGAGCAGATAGCCCTGGACGATGCCCTTCAGGGTGTTGATGGACTGGGCAGGATTCGAATGGTCTAGGCTGCCCAGAATCTTGATCAGGTCGAGCCCATCCAGTTTCTGCCCGGCCAGTTCAAAGGTTGTGGGTTTGCCCAACTGCTGCGGCACCGTGGTGATATCCTTGAAAACACCTTTGATGGTTCCGGATTTCAATACCACGCTGGCCTCGGCTTTGCGGACCAGGACAAACGGCATATCGCCCGCCGCCTCCCTTTTTGTTTCGGGAGCCTGTTGGCCGGTGCCCGGCTTTTTATAGCGATCGTACCATCCCAGTGCTTTTTGCACCCACTGGCACATCTGGTCGCCCATAAGCACCCGGCTCATGTTGCCCAGACTCTGGGGGGACAGGGCATACTTGTCGGCCAATCTATTTACGTCCGCCATGGGATTGGCGGCGAGCCGGTCGATTTTACGATTCAGACCGGCAATCTCGCTGTTCAGGTTGTTCTGGGCGTTCTTCAAGGCGTCCAGGTCGCGTTGAATGTCCTTCTGGATGTTCTGAATATCACCGGCGGCGGTCAGAAAACCACCCAACTGACCACCGCCGCCGGTCAGTTTTTCCAAACGGGCTTTGTAGGATTCCAGTTTTTTCTGGTCTGGCAGCCCGCTCAGTTTCTGCTTCCAGGCATTCTGCTGGGCAGCGATATCCGCCTTGACGGCTTTTACCGCCTCCAGGGATTCCAGTTTTTCACTGCTCAGGATACTGCCGACATCCGACAGTTCCAGGGCCGGCATAGCTGCACCGCCACAGCCGCTGGCCGCTTTTTCCCTGGCTTTATCTTCCGCAGTAGGCGTCAGACCCGGTACGGCCCCGGATGTCTGGCGTGGCGTGTTGAATTGTACCCGGTCCATGGTCATGTTATCGATGATGACCTTTTTCTCAAACAGCGGCATCACATCCAGGGCAAAGTTGATGGATGCGGCTTTCACCGCATTTTCCATGGGGCTGTCCGGATTGGTCACTTCCAGACCGGAGAGGGTAACCCCCAGGGGAAACAATGAAAGATCAGCGCCGGCCAGGTCCACACGGGCACCTACCGCTTGCGTGCCGTATTTCTCGACATTTTTTTCAATGATACCGTCAATCATGAACAGCGCTATAACCGCCACCAGAATGATGACCCCGAATCCGACTGCCAAGCCTTTCAATCCCAACCATTTATTCATGCTGTGCCTCCAAGTACCGGTTTGCAGTGGCTCCCTTAAGACTCCTTTAAAATATTTCACACGTATGGCGCGTAGTCAAACTTTGTACACAAATTGGTTCTATCGAGCAAAGGCATTAAAATTTGAGTTGATCAATATACCGGCTTTTTGTTAGTCTTTGATCTTGTTAAATAAATGGCACTTGATTTTGATAAGGGGTTATTCATGCCGGGTATCAGCAGACAACACAAAGGCGTCACAATGGGCTTGCTGCTAGTGATCCTGATTTTCGCAGTCAGCGGCTGCTGAGCCAAGCATGTGGCCGTGGATCAGCTTGCATCCATGGTGGATACCGGCATGGCCGCATTTGAAGCCGATGACGACCTGGAAATGCTCAAAGCCGCCTTTCCAGGCAATATCAAGTTGCTCGAAGCCTTACTGGTAAACCAACCGGATAATTACAATATGCATGTCCTGCTGGCCCGACTTTACGGAAGTTATGCCTTCGCTTTCCCGGAAACTGAAATGGAAGCGGCGGGCCTGGCGGACGACGAAGAGGACGACGGACCAGATCCGACCGTTCTGCGGGCAACCGCGGATCGTTATTACAAAAAGGGCGCCGCATACGCCCTGCGCGCCCTGGAGTTGAAGCACCCCGGCATCAGTGCAAGACTCCGGGATAAGGATCTATCGTCGCAAAGCATCATGGGCCTTGGGGCCGGGGATATGCCGGCCCTGTTCTGGTATGGGTTTAACCTCGGGGCGCATATCAACCTCAATAAAAACTCCGTGCGGGCCCTGGCGCAAGCACACCTGGCGGTAAAGGCCATGCAGCGGGTCATTGAACTGGACCCGACGTACTATCATGGTGGGGCCCACCTTTTTTTCATGGTCTGGTATGGCGGCCGCTCGCCCATGATGGGCGGCAGCCAGGAAAAGGCGAAACAACACTATCAAGCTGTCCGGGCCATTTCCGGTCGCAGACTGTTTCTGGCCGATCTCTATTACGCCCGGTTTTGCCTGTATCACGCCGGCGAACGGGATGCATTTCTTGAAACCCTGGAAAAGGTGGCGGCATCTAAAGACAAGGTCCCTGAATTGCGCATGCTGAACACCGTCGCAGCCGCTCGTGCCTCTGCATACCTGGGAGCTGTAGATGAATTTTTCGATTAGCTTCTATCAATATGGTTTAAGAATTAAGGAACACCATGAACAACTTGAAAAGACTTAGTTTAATCCTGGTAATCATTTCCCTGGTGCTGGCGTGGGCAGCCCCCTGTGTATGGGCCCGGGCAACTACAATCAAGGTTGCCCTGGTAACACCGGACGGCAGTACCTGGACGAACACGATTCGGGAAATGACGGCCGAACTGAAAAAGAAAACCAAAAAGCAAGTGAAGCTCAAAATATACCCGGGTGGTGTCAAAGGCGATGAACTGGATGTTTTGCGCCAGATGCGGGCCAACCGAATTCACGCCTCCGGATTTTCAGGGGTCGGTATGGGGATCATTCTGCCGCAGGTAAGAATCCTGAAAGCCCCCCTGCTCTTTAAAAACTATGCTGAGATAGATCACGTCAAAGCCAAGCTCTTTGATCAGTTTGCTGCGGCGTTCGAGAAAAAAGGGTATGTTCTGCTGGGATTCGCCGAAGCCGGCTTTGTCTACTTTTATTCCAAAAAGTCACTGAAAGGGCCGCAGGCCCTCAAGGCGGTCAAGATGTGGGCCTGGAAGGGAGACCCGGTTGCCGAAACCTTCCTGAAAACATTTGGGATCCTCACCTACCCGCTTCACCTGGCCGATGTCAATACCGGCCTGGAAACCGGCATGATCGACAGCTTCTATTCTCCGCCGCTGGCCGCAGTGGCTTTCCAGTGGACGACCCGGGTTGAGCATATCCTCGACTATCCCATGGTCAACTCCACCGGCGCCCTGCTGATCAGCAAGCGTATGTTTGGGCGCCTTTCCGCAGGGAATCAGGCACTGCTCAGAGAGATCTCCCTGAAATACTGCGCAAAGCTGGTGGACCTCCCCCGACACGAAAACAAAGAAGCCCTGGTAGAACTGGTAAACTCAGGTATTCAGGTGGAAATCCCCACCGAAGAACAAATTGCCCTCCTCCAGGAAAATGCCCGGAATACCTACACCAAAAATATTCCGTCCCTCTATTCCCAGGAACTTTTTGATCAAGTGAATGCTATCTTGACAGATTTCCGGGCAAAGCACCCATGATACGCCTCCTGCGCAAAATAGACGACGGTCTGGCCCGGGCTGAAAAGGCAATGGCCGTGATCCTTTTTTTTGCCCTGGTGGCCTCCATTGCCGTCAATATCATTGCTCGTAATTTATTCCAGGCATCTTTTCAGTATTTGCTGGAAATGGGGCCTTCACTGGTACTCTGGCTGGCCCTGATCGGATCAACGCTTGCCCTGCGTGAAAACCGCCACATCCGTATCGAACTGGTCCTGCGTTTTATACCACCTCGCCTATCGGGCCTGGCCGGTCGCGTGTGCGGCGTTTTTGGCATGGTCATCATGGCGGTGCTGGGCTATGGGTCGCTGGAATTCGTAACCAACGAAGTGGCTATTTTCGGCGCCCGGGGCTGGCTGGCTATTGTGTTCCCGGCCTTTTTTACAATCGCACTTTTCAGGTTTTTCACCCAGGTCCTGGTCATTGCCCCTGGCGATAACACCATGCGCCCACCAGATTCGACGCCTTCCAGCGGAGAACCGGCGTCATGAACAGCTACCTGCCCCTGGCCATCGGCGGCGTGCTCCTGTTCGCGCTTTTGGAAGCCCCTTTGTTCACGGTGATCATCGGGATTTCGATGGTCTGCCTCTATGCCATCGACCTTGACTTCATGGCGCTGCAGACCATCGTCATCGAGATAAACCGACTGGCGTCCATGCCGGTCCTGGTGGCCCTGCCGCTGTTCACCTTTACCGGGTGTCTGCTCACCGAAACCAACGCGCCGCGCCGTATCATGAATTTCATCCAGGCCGTTGCCGGCTGGCTGCCCGGGGGGCTCGCTATTTCCGCATTGTGTTCGTGTGCCCTTTTTACGGCCCTGACAGGCGCGAGCGGTGTGACAATTGTTGCCCTGGGCGGCATTTTATACCCGATATTGCTGGAAAAAGGCTACGGCACCAAATTTTCTCTCGGTTTGCTAACCACTTCGGGCAGTCGCGGTCTGCTCTTTCCACCGAGTTTGCCGATCATCCTGTATGGGGTGGTGGCCCAGGTTGACATCGGTCGTATCTTTAAGGCCGCCCTGGTCCCGGGCCTGTTCATCATCCTGGTTCTGGCCCTGTATATTATCTGGCATGAGTGGCGCAAACCGGAGGGCACCGCCCAACCGAGCACCCCGGTTTCCGGCAGTCAGATCAGGCAGGCATTTTGGGAGGGCAAATGGGACTGGCCGATTCTGATTATAATACTCGGCGGTGTTTACGGCGGTTTTGTAACCATTGCCGAAGTGTCCGCCCTGGTACTCGTGTACGTATTGATCATAGAGTGCTTTATCCTCAAAGAGGTGTCTTTTTTCAGGCAGCTGCCCAAGGTTATCATTGAGAGTACCATTTTGTCCGGCGCCATCATCATTATTCTGGGTGCCGCCCTCGGCCTTACGGGATTCCTGGTCGATGAACAAATTCCGGAAAAAATTCTCGAATTTCTCACTTCGCTCACTGAAAACCGCTACATGTTCCTGGCCGGCTTGAACCTCTTTCTTTTGGCGGTTGGCTGCATGATGGATATCTTCTCGGCCATTGTCATCGTGGTACCCATCATGGTCCCGGTTGCCCTGACCTACGGCATCGACCCCATCCACCTATGCATCATCTTCCTCGTCAATCTGGAAATCGGCTACTCGACCCCACCGGTCGGAATCAATCTTTTCATTGCCAGCCTTAAATTCGAAAAACCGGTGACCGCTCTCTATCGGGCTTCAGTGCCCTGGCTGATTTTGCTATTGTTGCTCCTGGCCGTCGTCACCTATGTTCCGACCCTCAGCTTGTTTGCGCTCTAACTTGACAATAATTCGGCAATTGCTCATTATGTGGGTATACCTCTACCGCTAAGGTCTACATTTGTACTTGCCGGAGGTCCTGAAAAATGGGTAATAAAAAATCGAAAAAAAAGCGCGCCTTTTTTGATCGCAGGTCCGGCCAGGACCGCCGCAAAGCCTATAATATCGACTACTTTCTCGAAGGGGGCGTTGAGCGGCGAACCCATGCAACCGGTGAACGCCGCGATCAGGAGAATGACCGCCGCAAGGAATGGATCAAAATCAGTCCATGGAGCAGCCTGAAGGTTGAGAAATCCCAGCCGGAAGAGGCCAACAGTGATGAATCGGTTGATTCCGATTAAGCCAGCCAATCCACCGGTCCTCTGTTAAATCCATCCCAACCTGATCATTCCCAACGGAGGAAATCGTAATGGACACAGCCCCAACGAATCCCGGTGAAATTTTTGAAATTTCCGGGTATTACTGGAAGACCTGCACCCTGCATGCGGGCGTAAAGCTGGAGATATTTACAGTGTTGGGCACGGGACGCCGCACGGCAGATGATGTAGCGGCAGCCATTGAGGGCGATCCCCGGGCGGTGGCCATGCTCCTCAACGCTCTGGTAGCCATGGGGCTGCTTGATAAAGATGGGGACCTTTTTTCGAACTCACCGACGGCAAGCACGTATCTATCTAAAGGGTCAGAGCAATACATCGGCTATATGATCATGCACCACCATCACCTGGTCCAGTCCTGGGCCCAAATGGACGTGGCCGTTAAAACCGGACGTCCGATGACGAAAAATTCTACCACGGCTGATGAAGAGCGCCGGGAAAGTTTTCTCATGGGCATGTTCAACATTGCTATGGGGATTGCCCCGACCGTGGCCAACGATATCGATTTGCGGGATAAAACGAAACTTCTGGATCTGGGGGGCGGACCCGGCACCTACGCCATCCACTTCTGCCTGGCCAATCCGCAGTTATCGGCAGCCATATTCGACCTGCCCACCACCCGGCCCTTTGCGGTAGAGGCTGTGGCGCGGTTCAAGCTTGCCGATCGAATCACCTTTGAACCGGGCAGTTATCTCACTGATGACATACCGGGCCGGTATGACGCAGCCTGGTTGTCACACATCCTGCACCAGGAATCGCCGCCGGATTGCCAGGAAATCATCAACAAAACCGTTTCCGTCCTGGAACCCGGCGGGCTGATCATGATCCACGAATTTATCCTGGAAAACAGTATGGACGCCCCCCTCTTTCCGGCTTTGTTTGCACTCAACATGCTGCAGGGAACCGAGGCGGGGCAGTCTTACTCCCAGGCCCAGCTGGAAGAAATGCTGAAATCGGCCGGTGCCGGCAATATTAAACGACTGCCTTTTCAGGGTCCCACTGAATCGGGCATCCTTATTGCTACGGTATGATGGTCTTCTTTCAAGTTGGGATCAGGACCTGCTGTTTTTGGTCAGATAGTCATACGCAGCCTGAATTTCCTTGAATTTTTCTTCAGCCAACGCCTGAAATTCTGTTCCCAGATGGGTAATTTTATCAGGATGGTATTTGTTCGCGAGGGTTCGATAGGCTTTGTGAATGTCATCCTGGGAAGCACCCGGCTCGATCTCCAGGATCTCATAGGGACTTTTCGGTTGAACCTGTCCGGCCTGGTTTTGCGAATTGCTTTGGTGGTGGTTTTCACCCGCTCCACCGGCCTGCCTGGCAACGGCACCTCTAAGGAAAAATCGCCAGAGCAGGTAGAGTACGACGATATCATCTATCCAGCCGAACCCAATCAGCCAATCCGGCAGCAGATCCCGCGGAAACGCCAGGTAGGCCAGGGCGAATATGATAAATATGGTTTTAAGCGTCAAGGTTCTGGAAACTCCGGCTTTTTCTGGGACATGAAGGCCGTGATGCCATGCACGCATTCCCCGGTGGTGATCAAATCAACTGCTTTTTCATACTCCAAATCCAGGGCCTGGGTGTATGACAAATCCGGTGTTTTACGAATGACCTCTAAAGCGCTGCGAACAGCCGCCGGTCCGTTGGCTGCGATCCCCCGGGCCATCAACAGGGCCTCCGCATGTGCGTTCCCGGGGGAGCTGATCCGGTTGACCAGCCCAACTTGAAAGGCCCGTTCGGCACCAACACTGCGACCGGTCAAGATCAGCTCCCCGGCCAGACCCGGACCGACCAGGCGCGTCAAAGCCACGCCGCCCCCCCAATCGGGCATCAGACCCAGGCGCACTTCGGAAAAGCAGATTTTCGCACCAGGGTCCATAACGCGCAAGTCACATCGCACGGCCAACTCCGCACCACCCCCATAAGCGTTCCCGTTGATGGCGGCAATGATGGGAACCGGAAGCGCGATCAGGCGGTCGACAACACTGCGCAGGCGGGAGATCAGGTCTTCGACCAGTTGCCTATCGTGGTTGAATACACCTTCCATGACCGCTTCTATCTGCGGATTGTCCGGATTGACATCAAATCCGGCGCAAAAGGCGGAATCTCCGGCGCCCGTAACGACCAAAACATAGGGGAGATCCTTTTCAATAGCTGCGATTGTATCCTCTAAAGCAGCCCACATTCGCGCATTCATGGTGTTTTGGCGTCCCGGTCTATCCAGGGTGATAATCGCGATGTGATCACGGCGTTCGAGGTTTATGTTGGCTGCGGTCATGTATTCCCCCTCACCGTTTAAGGTTTGGCCCATGCTTTCGGGTCTGGTATGCTGTTTTCACTATGTTCAGCTTTCCAGTATTTAGCAACCCATAATATACAAACGGACATGACGGCGGATTCGGCCGGAAATTCAGACAATGGGAGGGGCATGCAGACATTCCATGGAAAAACAGCCTATATCGTCGGCGGATCGAGTGGTATTGGCATGGAAACCGGTAAGCTGCTGGCTGCGGCCGGCGCGCATGTTTATATCTTTGCCCGCAATGAGGAAAAGCTGCAGGAGGCCCAGCAGGCAATTGAAGCCTGCGATGCCGGCAAGCAGGTACGCTGCAGATACCTGACAGTGGATGTCACCGATCATAAACGCGTGCAGGCTGTCATGGCAGATGCTCGGGACAAATTCGGCCCGCCGCACCTGCTGATTAACAGTGCCGGCCGGGGATCGGCTTACTATTTTCAAGATATCAGCTATGCCGAATTCGACCGGACCCTTAAAATCAATCTATACGGGACCTGGAATGTCACCAGCACGCTGGTGCTGCACATGTCTCCCGGAAGTCATATCGTGAACGTCGCTTCCATCGCCGGGTTCGTAGGGGTTTTCGGCTTTTCCGGGTATAGTGCCGCGAAATTCGGTGTCATCGGTTTTTCCGAAGCTTTGCGCAGTGAGCTGAAGCCCCGCGGTATCCGTGTGTCGGTACTTTGTCCGCCCGATACCGACACACCGGGCCTGCATGCGGAGAACCTTACCAAGCCTGAGGAGACCAAAAAGATTTCCGCCAGCGCTCAACTCATGCAGCCGGAGCAGGTGGCCCGGGTCCTGATCCGCAGTCTGCGCACAAACCGCTTCATGATCATTCCCGGCTTTGACGGCAAATTGACCTACTACGCCATGCGTCTGGTTCCCGGCCTGGTCAGGGCAATCATGGATTGGGATGTAAAAAAGGTGCAGAAAGCAAAAAGCGGCCCTGCCTGAGCAGGTGCCGCTTTTTAATTTTATAATCCTCAAAAAATCAGAGTGGTTTTAAAGCCTTCAATCAGGTTTAAGGTCAAGGCGGACACAAGGTTCAAACCGGAGGAATACTGGCAGTATTTCGCGGATTTGATCCTCGTGTCCAACGCCGAGATAGGACCCGAGGGGGGGTTTAAAAACCACATTAGGTGATGGCGTCCGCCATCAGCTCCCCCACCCTCTTGGTAAAATTGGCCGGGTCCTCGATTTTGCCGCCTTCGCTAATGGTGGCCAGATCAAGCAGCAGTCCGGCGTAGTCCTTGAGCACCGGATCGGCGGCGTCCTTTTCAAATATCACGTTGATCTTGTCCATAACCGGGTGGTCCATGTTCAGTTCAAGCACCCGCTTGGTGTCCGGGGTCTGCTGGCCGGATGCCTTGAGGATCTTTTCCATGTAGGCACTCATGTCGTGGGCTTCTCCTGAAAGACAGGCGACCGAATCCGTCAGGCGGGCGGAGGGTTTGACCTCCTTGATCTTCTCCTCCAGGATAACCCGGATCTGTTTAAAGAGGCCTTCATACTTGTCTTTCTTTTCTTCATCAACCTTATCCAGCCCCAGATCCCCTTTTTCGGCACTCTTGAGGGATTTTCCGTCATACTCGGTCAGGGATTGGGCCACCCATTCGTCCACTGGATCGGACATGAGCAGCACCTCGTAATCCTTGGCTTTCAGCTGCTCCAGCAGGGGGCTGTTGAGCAGGGCGGCCATATTGTCGCCGGTAATATAGAAAATGTCTTTTTGATCCGGCTGCATATTCTCCACATACTCCTTCAGGGAGACCCACTCGCCGTCAGACTTGGTGGTTTTAAATCGAGCCAGTTCGGCAATTTTGTCCTTGTTTTCAAAATCGGTGTGAATGCCGATTTTCAAGACGGCGCCGAATTCCTCATAAAACTTTTCGTACTCTTCCTTTTCCAGGTTATTGAAAAGTTCAAAGAGTTTTTTCACCAGGTTGCGGCGAATATTCTTGACCAGTCGGTCCTGCTGGAGAATCTCGCGGCTCACGTTGAGATTCAGGTCCGGGGCATCCACAACCCCCTTCACGAATCGCAGGTATTCCGGCATGAGGTCTTCACAATCATCCATGATGAATACCCGCTTGCAATACAGGTGGATGCCGTGTTTGGCCTCCGGGTTGAACAGGTCAAAAGGCGCCTTGGAGGGAATATACAACAGGGCGGTGTATTCGGTAGTACCCTCAAACTTTTTATGCAGCTGGGTCAGGGGCGGGTTCCAATCGTGGCTGATGTGCCGGTAAAACTCCTCGTGCTCCTTTGCATCCACTTCATCTTTGCCGCGGGTCCAGATGGCTTTCATGGAATTGAGGGTCTCTTCCTTGATGACCTTCTGGGTGGTCTCGCCAACTGTCTTGCCGTCTTTGTCCTTCAATTGTTCGTTTTCCGGAATGGGCTCGTCGCGCTCAACATCCATGACGATGGGATAGCTGACAAAATCAGAATGCTGTTTGACAATGTTGCGAATCGCCCATTCATCGGTGAAATCGGGATCATCATCCGCACGCTTTTTCAATTCGAGGGTGATGCTGGTGCCCCGGGTCTCCTTGTCGGCCTCTTCGATGGTATACGTACCATCTCCAAAGGACTCCCAGCGCACAGCCCGGTCACTGCCCGCGGCTTTGGTCAAAATGGTGATCTTGTCCGCCACGATGAAGGCACTGTAAAAGCCGACGCCAAACTGGCCGATCAGTTCCGGCGCCAGGGTGTCGCTGTTGGCCTTTTCGAGGGCTTCCATAAAAGCAGCTGTCCCGCTCTGGGCAATGGTCCCGATGTTATCCATGACCTCATCGTAGGTCATGCCAATACCATTGTCTGTAATTTCAAACGTTTGCTTAATTCCGTCCGGCACCAGCTTGATCTGGAACTCGGTGTCGTCACCGATAATATCCGGATCGGTTTGGGCTTTGAATTTCAGACGGTCGATGGCATCGGATGCATTGGAAATCAATTCCCGCAAGAAAATTTCCTGCTTGGAATAGAGGGAGTTAACGATAAGTTTTAGAAGCTGCTGAACCTCGGTTTTAAACTCGTGGGTCTCTTTTTTGGGGGTCATCTTTGTCTTTTCTCCTGGCCGAATATATTATGTTTTTGGTAATTTTTGGGTATAAAATTAGTGCGATTTCTGATTTGTCAACCCCGCTTGAAATATCATGAATATCAGGTAATATCAGCGCCATGAATGAAGCGAAAAGCCGCACTATTCGCCTTGAAACGACCTTCTCCTACCTGGTTCGCGCTTAGAAGGTTTACCGATTGATCGACGGCAGTCACCGGTTATGGGAACACTTTGTTTACAAGTATCTTGCCTACTAAAGTGCCCGACAATTTTATCCGGCCCACGACCGGCCGTTTGAAGCTGTAAAGTGGCAGGAACAAATGCTTGGTTAATATCGAGGTTTTAGATTCCACTTGAACCCTCGACCCCTTGAACCCTTGGACCCTTGGACCCTCAAAACAAAAGCAGGGGGAAATCCCCCTGCTTTTGTTTTAACCGTTTACGGTGATATTACAGTTTCTTGAATGTCTGGTACGGCTCCTCGGTCAACGCATTCCACGAGTAGATATTGGACTGGAATTTGAGGAACGAGTCGTAGACTTTCCGGCTCATGGGGTCACCGGCAGCTACTTCCTCGAGAACTTCCTGGGCCATCTTCTTCAGGGCCTTCAGGACCGGTTCGGGGAACTGGCGCAGCTGAACTTTGTGCTCGTTGACCAGGGTCTGCAGGGCTGCGTTGTTTTTGGCTTCAAACTCGGACAGCATCCACAGGTTGGACCGATAGGCCGCGGCCTCGACGATGGCCTGCAGGTCTGCCGGCAGCGTGTCCCAGGCCTTCTTATTGACCATGGCTTCCAGGGCTGTTCCCGGCTCATGCCATCCCGGATAGTAGTAGTACTTGGCCGCTTTATAAAAACCCATTTTCAAGTCATGGAAGGGGCCGACCCATTCGGTGGCATCGATAACACCGCGGTCCAGGTTGGAGTAAATTTCACCGCCGGCCACCAGAATGGCGTTGCCGCCGGCTTTGGCCAGGACCTTGCCGCCCAGGCCCGGGATTCTCATTTTGAGACCCTTAAGGTCATTGATGGTTTTGATTCCCTTGTTGAACCATCCGCCCATCTGGACACCGGTATTACCGGCCAGCAAGGGTTTCAGGCCGAACTTGCCGTACACTTCTTCCCACAGTTCCATACCACCGCCGGAATAGATCCAGGCGTTCATGGATTGGGCATTGAAGCCGAAAGGAACTGCAGCAAAAAACTGGGTGGCCGGGGCTTTCCCCGCCCAGTAATAGGACGCGCCGTGGCCCATTTCCACAGTGCCCTGGCTGACTGCGTCGAAAACGCCCAGGGGCGGCACCAGCTCGCCACCGCCGTAAACCGTAATTTCCAGGCGGCCGTTGCTCATTTCATTGACCCACTTGGCCAGATTGTCAGCACCTTCGCCCAGCATGGGGAAATGCGGCGGCCAGGTGGTGACCATTTTCCATTTGTATTTTTTCTCTTCCTTGGCAGCAGGAGCCACTGCTTTCAGATCGGCGATTTCTTTCTTAAGTTTCGCAACTTCCGCGCTGTCATCCTGCTTACCGCAGCCGGTCAAACCGGCGGTAGCAGCAGCACCAGCCCCAACCGCGGCGGCACCGACACCAACTTTTTTGATAAACTCGCGTCTTTTCATAAATCCTCCTCCTGTTGAATTGTAAATAGAATCCATCCCTATATTCAAACGGAAAGCATCAATCGGTGTGGCTTACAGCGCACACGTTTCCTGCTGTAGGGCCATCATTTTCTGAATAAAACTCATCCGGTCAAGCTACTGCGGCCCCTTCAGGCAACAGGTCATAGCGATAAAGATGGAACAAGGGCGAGGTGCAGTAAATTAAGCCGAACTGGTCGAAATTTTTATTACATTTCACCAGTGGATGTCAACCTGAAAACCGGCGCGAGAATTAGACTTGCCTTTTTACGCAGTTAACGCTAAGAAAACCAGCTATTGTTCCGCAAATAGACCCTGGAGAACAACTAAATGAAAATATTGAGATTATACATCAAATTGATCGACGGGCTCAATGAATACATCGGTATCTTTGTGTCCTGGCTCACCACCCTGATGGTACTGGTCGTCTTCTACGACACAGTTATGCGTTATGCCTTCAAAAAGGGCAATGTCGCCATCCAGGAATTGGAATGGCACCTGTTTGCGGTGGTCTTCCTGATCGGGGCCGCCTATGCCCTGAAAAACGGTGCACACGTCCGCGTCGACATTATTTATACCCGGTTGAGTGCCAGAACCAAGGCCTGGATCAACTTTCTGGGCTCCATTTTCTTCCTCATTCCCTTCGCTTTCATCGTAATCTATTCCACCCAGAATTTTATTGCCAACTCCTGGGCGGTCAAGGAGATGTCCCCGGATCCGGGCGGTCTCCCGGGCCGCTACATCCTAAAAGCCATGATCCCCCTTGGCTTCGTCCTCCTGATTTTACAGGGCACCTCGGAAATGTTTAAAAATTTCCTGGTGGCTGTGGGAATCGATGAAGGAGGGCCTTAATAGATGGAACTGATCCATGAATACATGCCGTTGATCATGTTTTCGTTTGTTTTCGCCTTGCTGCTGCTCGGCTACCCGGTCGCATTCACCATTGGCGGCGTAGCCATGATCTTTGGATATTTCAATTTCGGACCGCAATTCTTCGAGCTGCTGCCCCTGAGAATCTGGGGGACCATGACCAATTTTACCCTCATGGCGGTGCCGCTGTTCATCTATATGGGGGTGATGTTGGAAAAATCGGGCCTGGCCGAAGAACTGCTGGAAACCATGAGCCTGGTGTTTGCCAAAATCAAGGGCGGGCTGGCCATATCAGTAGTGTTCGTGGGGGCCCTTATGGGCGCATCGACGGGCATCGTTGGCGCTACTGTGGTCACCATGGGCCTGCTATCCGTCCCAACCATGCTGAAACGAAACTACAATACGTCCCTGACCACCGGCACCGTGGCCGCCTCGGGTACCCTGGGGCAAATCATCCCGCCGAGCATCGTGCTGGTCCTGCTCGGCGATATCATGAATATCTCGGTGGGCGACTTGTTTGTGGGAGCGGTAATACCCGGCCTGATCCTGGTCGGTCTTTACATGCTCTATATCCTGATCGTCGCCCAGATCAAACCCGAGTGGGCCCCGCCCATACCCAAGGAAGAGCTCGATCTGATCTCGCGTAAAGAACTCATCACCCGGGTTTCCAAGGCCCTGATCCCACCGCTCACGCTGATGGTCTGTGTGCTGGGGTCCATTTTCGCCGGCATTGCATCCCCAACGGAAGCCGCTTCGGTGGGCGCAGTCGGTGCGACGATTCTGACCATCATACACAAGAAATTCAGCCTGAAGATCGTTCAGGAGGTCATGAAAACAACGACCAACCTTACCTGCATGGTATTCATCATTCTCGTGGGTGCTACCACCCTGGGTCTCGTGTTCCGGGGGTTGGACGGAGATACCCTGGTTCGAAACCTGATCCATGCGCTGCCCTTTGGGAAATGGGGTATCCTTTTTATCGTGATGTCGATTATTTTCATTGCCGGGTTCTTTCTCGATTTTATCGAAATCACCTTCATCCACGTTCACGTCCTGGCTCCGATTATGGTGGCCATGGGGGTTGACCCGCTCTGGCTGGCAGTACTGATCGCGGTAAACCTGCAGACATCTTTCCTGACACCGCCGTTCGGGTTTTCCCTGTTTTACTTAAAGGGCGTCTGCCCGCCCCAGGTCCAAACCATGGATATCTACAAAGGCATCGTCCCGTTTGTCATCATCCAGCTGCTGGGCCTGCTGGCCATCTGTTTCTGGCCCGAGGCAGTGACCTGGTTGCCCAAGGTTCTTTTAGGCAGTTAAATTGTTTTACCTTTAAACCTAAAAGGCCCGACCAAATTGGTCGGGCCTTTTTCATTTTGGATATTGATAGAGAGCTCAAAGCCAGGTTCGGGCCCAAAGATCTTTATGCACTGGACCTAAACTTCACACCCGGCCTTGAATCCCTGGTGCACAGCATCGAAGGCCAGGCCAACCTGGCCGGCATCACCCACAACTTTATAGTCAATGCCTGCCTTTTCCAGGGCTTCCCCCAGAGGATTGTAAGCGGCGGAACCGGCAGCCAGGACCACGGTATCCGCCGGCAGCACCTCTTCACCCTGCTCGGAGGTGACCTTGACGCCTTCGGCTGTGATATCAAGCGCCTTGGTCTCGATATTGGTTTTTACCCCAACGCGTTTCAATTCCTGCAGCATGCCCCACCGGGTTGATTTGCCGATATCCTTGCCGATCTTGTCAATCATTTCCAGCACGGTGATGTCGCGGGTGCCGCTCGTCGCCAGCTCGAAAATACTTTCCGGGTCTTCGGCCTGGTTGACCAGTAAAAACTTCACGGCATCGGCCGATAAGGTGCCCTTTTCGGCCAGATACAAGGCGACTTCCACCCCCACCGCTCCGCCGCCGATAATTACCACCCTTCGACCGGTAAATACCCGGTTTTCGAGCACATCCCAGGCCTGGACCACGTGAGCCAATTCAATCCCGGGGATCGGCGGTATCAACGGTTTGGCCCCGGTAGCCAGAATCACTGCATCGGGTTTCATCTTATCAATCAGGCCTTCATCCACTTTACAGTTTAGCTGGACATCTATATCCGTAAGACTCATCTGGATGGCCAAATCCCGGGCCAATTGGGAAAATTCCGCCCTGCCAGGAGGCGCAGCCGCCAGGTAGAGCTGACCGCCAAGCCGGTTCCCTGCTTCGCAAAGGGTAACGTTGTGGCTCCGTCGGTGAGCGGCCAGGGCGGCGCTCATGCCGGCGGCCCCGCCCCCGACAACGAGAATACGGCCGGGTTTTCAGCGGCCCGACACATGCCCCGGGTTTCGTAACCCGCCTCGGGATTACACATACATTCGACGTGTTTAAGCTTGAACAGATTGTCAAAGCAGCCCTGGGCGCAGGCGATGCAATGCACGATCTCCCGATCCCGACCGGCCTGGGCTTTAACCGGCAGATCCGGATCTGCAATGAGGCTCCGGCCCATGGCCACCATATCGCACAGGTCATCGGCGATGAGTTCCCGGGCGACATCCGGATCGTTGATGCGGTGGCTGGCGATCACCGGAACGGAGACTTTCTCCTTGATCCCGCGGGACATATAGGCAAACACACCCCGGGGCACACTGGTAACTATCTGGGGCACGCGGGCTTCGTGCCAGCCGACATTGATGCAAAAAGCATCCACAGAGCCCTGGTCCACAAAAGCTGCAGCTACCTCCTGCAGTTCGGACCGTCCCTGTCCGCCCGGCATGAAATCGTTCCCGTTCATCCGCAGGATCAGGGGGTAACCGGAGCCAACAGCTTTGCGGATAGCCTGCATGACCTCCAAACCGAAACGCATCCGATTATCCAAACTGCCGCCGTATTCATCTTTCCGTTCGTTGGTGAGCGGTGAAAAAAACTGGCTGATTAGATAGCCGGTCCCGGCCAGTATATCGATAGCGTCGAAGCCAGCCGTTTTAACCCGCGCTGCGGCGGCCGCATAGTTATCGACAATGGCCTGGATATCTTCGACCGTCAATTCCCGGGGGACTTCCCGGGTAAAATTAGAGGCAATCGGAGACGGGGCAACCGGCTGCTGTCCATCCAGAAAAAAGGAAAAATTGTAGCGTCCGGCATGGTTGAGCTGGATGCAGGCCAACGCTCCGTTCTCCTTAATGCCGGTCGCCATCCTCGTCAGACCCGGTATGAATTCGTCTTTGTGGGCACCAATGTTCAGGCTGTTGCCTGCCATCTCATCCACCGTGGCGAATCCCACACAGATCATGCCGGCTCCGCCTTTGGCCCGCCGGGCATAAAATTCGACGATCTGATCGGTCACTTCAAAATCCACGCACATGCCCAGGTGCATGGCCGGCAGGTATATCCGGTTTTTCACTTCCACCTGGTTGATCTTGATAGGTTCAAACAACGGGTCTCTCATGATTTCTCCTTATCTTTAAGTCCCTTGAAAGCAATTAAGCGGCGCTGCATGACGCGGTCGATAATATAGGTCCGCAAGCCGCGGGCTACAGGGGTCATTTCGAGGGTCAGGGCGGCATCCTCGTCGAAAGCAAGATCCTGGGTGTACCGTCGCCGCAGCTCAATTTCGTTGTCTACAATCTGATCAGCCAGGTGGGGATAGAAGGCCAGCTCTTCGATTTTAAAACCCAGGTTCAGCCCTGACTTCAAGAGCTTGCCCACCGCCACATCCTCGCGGTCAAAACGACCATCTTCCAGGGGAATCAACAGCCGCGCGGTTACCAGGGCTTGGACCTGGTCCTCCGACAGGCCGGTGGCCTCTGCCAACGCCTTGACTTCCAAACGCTTGTCCCCCTCGCTGGCAAACAGCAGGGTCTGGAGATCAAGCAGTGTATTGATATCCTTGCCCCGGTCCATCTCTTTCAATAAGCCCTTAATGGCTGCCAGGGGCAGACGATGACTGGACTGAATGCGCCGGATAAACGCTATTCGCTCTACACAATCGGGATGATAGTAGGCCACGTTGGGAACCGGGCGTATCGGCTGTGGCAGTAACCCTTTGTTAACATAAAGTAAAATTGTTGACTTCGGCAGCCCGGTTGCAGACACAAGATCTTTCATCTTGTAAAAAGAGGTACCGTTCTCGGTGGTTGGCCGTTCTTTTGGCGCAGAGTTCAGCATAGCAGGATCATAGAATCAATTAAAACTAAAAGTGTCAAGTCGCACTTTACATTTTTGTATCTGTTAGATTGAGATATATATTGTATAAATTGCAGGCGTGTACTATTGCGCGCCTATGCGCACCGCAATGAAAAATCCCATGTATCTCTACCTGTTGGTGTTCACAGCCTGCGCTACGGTGGGACTGCAGGCCTGGCGAACCCTGTTCAACAACTTTGCCGTGGAGGTAGGCGGTCTGGATGGTAATCATATCGGTATCATCCAGTCTGTCAGGGAGATCCCGGGATTCATGACCCTGCTGGTGATCTATGCCATTCTCGTGATCCGGGAGCACAGGCTTTCCGCTCTCTCAATCCTGGGCATGGGGTTCGGGTTGGTCGTGACCGGTTTCTTCCCCTCCTATTTAGGGCTGGCCATAACCACCCTGATCATGAGCTTCGGTTTTCACTATTACGAAACCACCAACCAGTCATTGACCCTGCAGTATTTCGACAAGGGCACCTCCCCATGGGTCTTTGGTAAACAGCGCAGTGTGGCGGCCGCCTCCAGCATTGCCATCGGCCTGGGTATCTGGTTGCTGGAACCGTTTTTGAGCTACACGCAGCTCTACCTACTCATCGGCGGTCTGATTATGGCGGCAGCTGTCTGGGGGTTTTTGCAGGATCCTACCGATAAAAATTTGGTGCCCCAGCGTAAAAGAATGATTTTGCGCTCTAAATACTGGCTGTTCTATTTTCTGACCTTTATGTCCGGCGCCCGCCGGCAGATTTTCATCTCCTTTGCCGTGTTTTTGCTGGTAAAAAAGTTCGGATACTCCGTCCGGGAAATTACCATCCTGTTTGTAATCAATAATGTCGTCAATTACTTCTTGAGCCCCATGATCGGCCGGGCCATTATTCGTTATGGTGAACGCAAAGTGCTGTCGCTGGAATACCTCAGCCTGATTTTCATATTCGTGGGCTACGCGGTAACAGATTCGAAGCTGGTAGCGGCTGTTCTCTATATTCTCGATCACATCTTTTTCAACTTCGCCATCGCCATCCGGACCTATTTTCAGAAGATTGGCGATCCGCGGGATATCGCTCCAAGTATGGCGGTCAGTTTTACCATCAACCATATTGCGGCTGTGTTTTTGCCGGCAATCGGCGGGGTTATATGGATGGTCGATTACCGAATCGTGTTTATCGCAGGCGCAGCCATGAGTGCCGTGTCGCTTGCCGCGACCCAATTGATCCGAGTACCGCAAGAAGGTGAGTATCAGTAAACCTTCCGCTTGGAAAACCCCTTTCCCAAAACATTGAATGTATTTTCCGTAATCATGAATGCCTCGGGATCGATACCAAAGACAATCTCCTCCATGCGTTTCAGTTGGAGGTTGTGTACCACGGTCAGGAGAATCTTGCGCGAACGGCCTGAATAGGCCCCCTGTCCATCCAGAAAGGTGGCACCTCTTTTTAATTTTCCCAAGACCACCGGCGCAATAGCATCCGATTTTTCAGAAACGACAAGGACCATTTTGCGTTGATTGAAAATACTGAGGCAATAATCCATAACCTGGGCAGTTAAAAAGCTCATGGCCACAGAGTAAAGCATCGGATCAAGTTCGCGCAGGCCGAAACCCACGCTGAACAGAACCAGGTTGAAGGCAAAAAAGAAACGTCCGATGGGGATGTTGAATCTCTGGTTCAAGATAACGCCGATAATATCGGTACCCCCGTTGGACCCCAGAGACCGAAGTACAATGCCGGCGCCGGCCCCAATCAAAACCCCACCGGCCAGGGCGGCCAGAACAGGGTCTTTAACCGGTATCACAAAAGATATCAGGTCGATAGCCACGGTAAGTGCCAGCGTACCATAGAGACTATAAAGGAAGAATCTGCGGCTTACGAACAACCCGCCGAGTATGAAAACCGGTATGTTGACCAACAGATACCAGATACCCGGCGTAAGGGTGTCCGAGAAATAGTAGATCAGCAGTCCCAGACCGGATATCCCTCCGGTGATGAAACCGTGCGGTACAGCGATAGCTTTCACACCCACACCCAGTAGAATTGTACCGGTGGTGATCAAGAAAAGGTTCCAAATAATCGAAAATCGATAATCTCTACGCATTTTTGTTGCCACTCCAAAGTAATTTCAGGAATATTTTGAAAATAATGTGTTTTGGGTGTATCCCAATAGCGCTGGTCAAAATAAGAACGGTTGTCGTGAAAGCAATCCCCTGTGGTGCTAATTTCACAAAAAATTAAAAGGCCCCCGCGTGCCGCGAAAAAAGAAGAAACAAAATGAGTTTAAACGCCTGCTCGTCGTGTCGGCCATGCTGGCCACAGCAGTCTTTCTGTTTACCGTCTTTCAGGTGTTGACTTTGCGCTTCGTAGATCCACCTTTTACGCTGAGTACAACCTATGACAGGGTAGTTCAGGTGTACAAAGGGGAGCCCTGGGAAAAACCGGCCTGGTATTGGGTATCATTGAAGGACATGTCCACCCATCTGAAAAAGGCCGTCCTTGCCGCGGAGGATCAACGTTTTTTAAGGCACCGCGGTTTCGACTTCATTGAATTGAAAATCGTTTTCAAGGACCTATCCAATGCCGGTAAAAGCAGGGGTGCCAGCACCATTACCATGCAAACCGCCCGAACTATTTTCCTGCTGCCCAGCCGGAGTGTCATCCGTAAGCTTCTGGAAGCTTACTACACTGTTTTGATTGAGATTTTGTGGAGCAAGCAGAGAATTTTCGAGGTCTATATGAACACGGGGGATTGGGGCCAGCATATCCTGGGAGCGGAGGCGGCCGCCCGCTTCTATTTCAAGAAATCTGCCTATAACCTGACCAGGGAACAAGCTGCCCTGCTGGCTGCGATCTTGCCCAGTCCCCGGCGCTGGTCACCGGTAATGCCGAGTGAACACGTTCGCTGGCGGCAAAAGCGAATCATGGCGGCAATGGATAAAATGCCTTCACTATAGTAAAAGGGAGAGGGTTCGAGGGCCAAACAAAATACCACTTATCACTTTGTAATAAAAGAGGTTTTTCATGCGAAAAGTTATCCTGATTTTGTTTATTTCTATTCTGGTTATCCCCAGTATGGCCATTGCTGAGCGTTTGCACCCCAAACGGTGGTATCAGGAACGCTGGTGTGCGAAATATTTCGACCAGGGCGATGTGTCGGTATCTGACCAATATGATTGTGTGTCGGATAAATATGTCATTGAGTTCGACTATGCAGATATGTGGTATGAATCAATCGGTGAAAGCCTGCATTATGCCCTGCAAACCGGCCGCAGGGCTGGAATCGTCCTGATCATGGAAAAAGAGGGTGACTTGAAGTACTGGATAAAACTGAAGAAAACCATTAAACATTACAGCCTGCCGATAGACGTCTGGAATACGTCGCCCTAAAGTTAAAAGTACCACAACCCCAATGAACCCCTAAAGTTATTCGGCTCAGTGGCCGATAGACCATCAAAGACCAGTGATTCTTGCCAGATTGATTGCTAATACCAGTATTCATAATTATCATTATCAATAACTCAGACACTTCAAGTTTACCACCAGATCCTCGGGTCAAACCCGTCTGATAAAAACAAACCCCATAGTTGTTCCCATGGATAAGAAAAAGATTGAAGAGATAAACAAGGCTTTGCAGAAACTATTGGACCGTGAAAAGGTTCGGCCGGAAACAATGTCTCACCCCAAACGGACCCGCAACGGCAGTGGAAACATCATTCGCCGCCGCAAGGGAGAGCCTGATAAACGCCTGTCACTTCCAAGCTGCTCGCACGCTTAGAAATCGGTTGTAAAGTGCCTCTTTTAGATGGTACCTTTATGTAGTGCCATACCGAAACTTTCCGTGTTCACAAAACATGATCATTCGACACACCTTTTCGCCTGAAAAGGGAGCATAGCCAGAGGTGAATATGCCGGCCACACGCCTGCTTTTGGTAGCTCTAACGGCCTTTATGGCGGCCGCTTCATCTCATGCAGATGAGGCCCGCCTTGTCACTGCCAAGGATTTCATTGAAACACTCAGCAAACCAGCCCCCGCTCAAGACCAAATAACCGGTCCAGTCGGCAAAGGCGCAAAACCGCGATTTCGGCTGCGCGGTATCACCACCGAAGCGCGCCCTCCCGAGATTGCCATCCATATCTTGTTCAAATCCGGTAGTATCGCAGTGGCCGATGAATTTTCCAAAAAGCAAATGGCGGAGGCTGGAAAAGCAATTTCATCCGAGATATTAAACCCTTACCGCTTCGAAATTGCCGGCCACACGGATAGTGTCGGCAGTGATGAATACAACCAGGATCTCTCCGAAAGGCGTGCCCAAGCATTGAAGCAGTTTTTGATTGACCACTACAAGGTTGCAGAAGATCGCCTGGAAACCATCGGTTATGGAGAGTCCATGCCAGTGGCTGATAATGCTACCGAGCAGGGGCGGGCAAAAAACCGGCGGGTAGTATTCAAACGCCTTTTTTAGATGATTTTTCAAAAGTACCCTTTTACTCAATCCCTATATTGGGCGCCAAGCTTAAATCCTCGAAATACTGAAAGTACTCCTCCGATTGATGTATTACAGCCGATTTGAATCAGAGCCCGGTTGAAATCATTAAACCCACTTCACACAATCATTAATCTTTTACAGAAAAATACTGCTTTTAATGGCTTACCGGCGGTCCTCCCAGCTCAGGATGTACTTTTTAACGGTGCGGCGATCAAGGCGGGTGCGTCGGGCAACCTCTCCATAGGTACCAAACTCGCGGTACAACCGGTGGCAGTGCTGCTGCAAAAGACCGCGCGCATCCAGATCCAACCGTTTCTTTTTGTTTTCGGAAGAGGATGGTGCATCTCCTGGAACATCCCGATGGATACTCCGGTAAGTACCATTCAGCAGGATTTGGCGGATGCACTGGCCCAATTCCCGCACATTCCCCGGCCATCGATAATCTGCACGTAAATCGGCCGCGATGACTTTACGGGCACGCTGCTCAAGCTCATCCGATGGCCGGCCGATTATACGCGCCACGGTATGGGCCAGCAGATCGTCCAGTTCGCGGGGGTCCTCTTCAATTCGCTGCCGCAGGGGTGGCACGATAATGACGTCCGAACACATCCGGTATAAAAAATCTTCCCGGAGAATCTTGTGACGCATGATATCTTCCAGGGGGCGGTTTGTGGCCGCAATGATCCGGCCTTCGAACCGGAATACATCGTGACTGCCCACCGGACTGAACTGGCGCTCCTCAAGGACCTTGAGCAGTTTTATTTGAATAGGTTGGGATACTTCACCGATTTCGTCCAGAAAAATGGCTCCATGCCGACTGCAACGACTGAAAACGCCTTCATGGTTGTATGTCGCCCCGGTGAAAGCCCCCTTGCGGTGCCCGAACAGTTCCGATTCAATCAAGGTTTCCGGAAACTGGCTCAGATTCAGCTCTATAAATGACCGGGTGAAGCTTTCGGCAAAGCGCCCCGTTTGGGAATTGAACGGGATAAAACCGGACTGCCCGATCGCGGCCGCAACCGTACCCTTACCGGTGCCGGTCTCACCGAGAATCAGGGTGGAGAAATCCTCCATGCGGTCGCGTAGATGGCGATCATAGCTGTCCATGTCCAGGGTAAAGACGTTGTTCCACAACCGTTCGCGTAACCTGCGCATTCCAACACTACGGCCGATAAGCCCCCGGTAAATGAAAAAGTAAGCCCGCCGGAACTGAAAGCTGTACTCCAGGTAGCGCACCGCCGCCGCCCGAGATATGCCGCCGGCCTGCATATCCCCCAGCATGTCATCGGCAAATGCTACCTTGAGAGGCTTTTCGCCCTGGGCAATTTGGTCTTCGATTAGCTGGTCCAGGTCGTCGACATATCGATAAAAGACATCAAAAGCCAGTGATCGCTCAAGGGCTTGACGATCCGCGCCCGCATACCGGCTTACATCAAGACGTCCTTTTTTGCGCAAAAGTGTCAGGCGGGAGGAGACTTCCCGAATGGCAGCATCGATTTGTTCTACTCGGTCGTTGCCCGGCAACCGCCCAGCTATCTCCTTGTCGATTTGGTCCCGCTCGTCACTGAAGGGATTACTGAGCACCGCCCTGTTCACCAGTGTAAAATACTCGCGTTCTTCTGGATCAAGTACGAAAGAAGGGTCCATTTCTCCTCACAGCTTGTTCATTTTTTGTATACACACTATTACAATATTTGGCCCACATTCAACCTGTACTACAACGAAAACGGCAATGCAACAAAAATAAACAATATAATTCCAACATGTTATGTCCGAACAGCACGTATGGCACGCAATTTGATAAATATTCGAAATAATGCCCAGGAACCGCTGATGACCATCCAACCGACCATAACGACCCTAACTGATAGTTTCCCCTGAAACGAATGGGTCGAATCCTGAGGGCGAAATCAACCCAAGCGAGACAAGGAGGTGCCCCATGTTTACCCTCATTCGCCTGGCGGTTGTAATTTTAATCGCCGTCATCACCAACGCCTGTGTATCCCAGCACACCATAGGGAAAGCCGCCAAACGAGTAGAATCCGATTGGAAGGCGCAGAACGAACAAATTCTAAAAAATGAAGGCCGTCGCTCGTTCAAGGCCACCAAACGTCAGGGTTTCGAAGCCGCCCAGTCCGCAGCGGGTCGGCTGGGGATGATCATCGAAAGCCAGACGTACGAAACCGGTTTCATTTTCATGGCCGCCCCGGCACCCACCCCCTTGACCGCACATGAGTGGGAACAGGTTCAGGCCGCTGAAACCCGGGAGATGCGAGATCTGGTGAGCCAGGACCTGGGGTTTTATCAATGGTGGGTTACCCTGGATCCCTCCGGCAAGGAAGTATTGTCGAATGTCATTGTAAAGGAAACGGCTGACGGCATAGATATCGCACTCGGTCTGAGGCTGAGAGTAAAGGACAGCTCTACCGACACGTTGAAACGGATGCAGCCGCCGCCAACGGCTCTGCGAATGGGCCTGGCCAAGTTCTGGGCTGCCTATGAAATGGAGCTGGATACCATCCTTTCCCAGGCGCCCCCGCCTATCCAGAAACCTGCGAAAAAAACAGTTGCGGTAACTGAAAAACGTCCCGTTAAAATTGCCACAGTCCAGACAGTCCGCAATCCGGATGCCGTCGTCTTGATAATTGGCAACCGCAATTACACCGACGAGGTGCCGACGGTAGATTTCGCGCACCGCGACGCCGATGCCTGGCGCACCTTCGCACTTGACCGACTGGGAGTAAGTGAACGCAATATCATTGACCTGCGCGATGCCACCCTGGCTGAAATGGAAACCGTTTTGGGCAACGCCCGCTCCCATACCGGCCAGCTCTGGCGCTGGATTCGGCCCCGCGAATCAGACCTCTTTGTTTTCTATTCCGGCCATGGCATCCCGGGGACCAAGGACCGGCGGGCTTACCTTTTACCGGTGGGCTGCGATCCGGATATGGTCGAACTCCAGGGATATCCTTTGGATCTGCTCTATAGCAATCTGGCCAAAATGGAGGCCCGCACAACCACTGTCTTTATCGAGGCCTGTTTTTCAGGCCAGAGCCCGGGCGGCCAGCTGCTGCGCGGAGCGTCAGGCATTCGGGTTGCGGCCAAGACGCCCCCGGCTGCCACGCTGACTATTGTCACGGCGGCACGCGAAGATCAAATGGCCTCCTGGAACTGGGAAGCCGAACACGGGCTTTTCACCCAGCACCTGCTGCAGGCCCTTGGCGGCGCTGCCGATCAAAACCGATATGGTAAAGCCGACGGTACCGTTACACTGAGTGAAGTGCATCAGTATCTAAACAGGGAAATGAGTTATGCAGCCCGCCGCAATTACGGCCGGACCCAGCAGGCCATGGTCTTTGGTAATCCTGAGAGGGTATTGGTCAGCCTGGATGCTGAGTAAGCCTCACCAAAAAGGGGCCCGGAATAGTTCCGGGCCCCTAAATCGCCAGCTGTTAATACCATAATACTACTCTATTACGACTAACGGGCTAATTTATAACTGCCGCGACCGGCAAATCTCCAAATAACTCTTTACGTGACAGCCAGGGGGTTTGCTGTCCAAATGTTTCACGGTCGACATAGCCGCGGACGTAATCCACCAGTTCGAGCAATTCCACAAATCCATTCTTATCCCTGTCCGCAACCCGGCTTCGTGCACTGAGCCCCTCGGTCAGGGCATGGGTAAAGAGCCCGGCACCGCCCCCTATATCAGGGCTTTCAAACGAGTATTGTCGACCTTTGGAGGCCGAAAACACCATTACCCCGCCCCGCTGACCACTGAAAAAATCCCGGGCCAATTCATCGTTGGGCACGACGGTTTCGGTTACAATACTGCCGGAATGACAGGCATCCAGCATCAGGATAGTGCGCCCCCGAATATTGTCCAGATGCCGTCCCAGACTGGCCCAGCTGATCCCACCGTTGGCTGGGTTTTGCAACTGCCCTTCCGCGGTTAGAAAGTAGAAGACACCCTGTTTATCTCTGACCCCGTGGCCAGCCAAAAAGATCATCACCACGTCGTTTTCTGATACGGCCCGGAGTGTTTCCAGGGCGCTTTCAATTTGTGCGGCAGTGGCCTGCTCGTTGACCAGCAGCCGGGTTTTTACGGCCCCGAATAATTTACCACCCTGGCCCTGCAGCGTTTTCACCATGGAAAGTGCATCCGTATGGGCAAACTCCAGCTGCCATTTCGCGGGCAAGTTCGGATAGGTACTGATCCCGATACCCAGGACATGCAATGTCGGCTTGGCAATATCACCAGCCCGACAGGTGACGTCGAGGTAATGGGGGTTGCTAGAAAAGCCTTTTTCATCATAGGCAATGGCCGTTATCCGGTTTGCTCCGGCCAGGAGGGGTATCTCCAAAGATAGGGTTTCCTTCTTTTTATCAAGGATCACTTCCTTGGCAGGTTTCCCATTGGTAAAAACCCGGACAGACCGGACCGCTTTCTGGGCAGAAGCGGTAAGGGTGATTGGATAGCTTTTGGCTTCTGTTTCGCGATCACCCGAATGGCCGCGGATTTTGATTCTCGGCGGCTGAGACAACTCCGGTGCTGGATGGCCGGCCTCTAGATTACCCCCGAGGCGGGCCTTGATGATATCAGGCCGTTTGAAGCGTGACTCGAATTGTTCGAACGTAAAGGTTTCCATACCACCGGGATAGACCCAGTGGAGCAGCGAACCACCCTCCAGGCTGGTGTCGTAGTAACCGTCCGGCGTTACGATGATCCATTCGCCGTCCCGGGAAGATACCATGCGAACGATTTCCCGGCCGGAATCAGCGCTCCAGATACGGGTGGTCATGTCCGCCCCACCGGTGAGGACGTAGCGGTCATCTTTGGAAAAAGCAACCGCAAAAACCTCATCTCGATGACCTATTAATGAGAGGATTTCAGCACCGGTGCGAGCGTTCCAAAGCTTTACGCCGTGATCATCACTGCCTGAGACTATGCGCTCTCCATCGGACGAAACGGCCAGGCTGGTAATGTTCCCGGTGTGGCCTGCGAAGCTGCGGACCTTGCGCCGGGTGGCCGTTTCCCAGAGGGTAAAGTCCTGCCAGCCACCGCCCAGAACATATCGCCCGTCCGGTGACACGGCTATCGATTGAACCCATTCATCCTGATTGTCGAACGTGTGAACCGCCTTACCAGTCTTCACCTCCCAAAGCTTCAGGGTCCTGTCACTGCTGCCCGTGAGTACGTAGCGGCCATTGGGAAAAAACACCACCGCGTTAACCCAATGTGTATGCCCCTCAAATTTTTTGATTTCCTTCCCGGAACCAAGATCCCACAATCGGCATGTTTGATCTTTGCTGCCGGTCAAGGCCAGCCGGCTGTCTGGTGAAAAGGCAACCGACGTCACAGACTCACTGTGGCCTTTCAACGTGTGGCGGTCTTTCCCGGAGACCATATCCCATAGCCTCACCGTACCGTCAGAACTGCCTGATAGCGCCAGCTTACCATTCCCGGAATAGGCCAGAGAGGAGATTGCCTGCTGATGCCCTTTAAAAGTATTGGCACGCCGCCCTTTGGCAATGTCCCAAAGGGTCAGGCGCCCATCTATAGATCCGGTGAATGCCAAGCGGATATCCGGTGAGCAAGTCAGAGCGCTCACTTTCATGGATTCACTCTTGAAAACCCGGACCTGACGGCCACTTGCAATGGAATGCAGCGTCAGCACCCCGCTGTTTTTAGCCGACAATACATAGCGGCCATCTGGCGAATACCGAATTTTGTGCACTGATCCGGATGCATTGGCAAACTTGCGAATTTCATTTCCAGTCTTCAAGTCCCAGAGGGTCAGCGTTCCCTTTTTACTGGCTGTCACCAGGGTGCGGCCATCTGGAGCGTAGTCCAGGGCCTGAACATCCCAGCTGAGTCCTTTGAATGTCTTGCTTTGTTGGCCGGTAGAAACCTCACGGAACTCCATCCCCCAGCCACCCATAACAAAAAAACGGCTGTCAGGTGAAAAGGCAGCATCATTTATCTTGGGTGTGAGATAGATTGACCGTGCAGGTATCTCCAGAATCTTCTCCCCCTTTTCAATATCCCAGAGTTGGGTATCCATGCTGTCCATAAGCACCAGACGGCCATCCGGCGAGAAGGCGATGGTCGACTTGGCCCAGAACTCCCCGTATTTGTATTTCCCTCGAAAGGAACGGACCAAGAGCCCATTGGAGGTTGCCCAGACTTTTACCCTTTTCCCATTGCTTACACTTATGGCCCGGCGCCCATTGGCGGTAAATGTTACCGCCTGAACCCATGATCGAGAGTGTGTCTTTTCCTGTTTTCTTATAAGCCTGCCGGTCGATATTTCCCAAAAAGCCACAGTGCCATCCATATGGCCGGAAAACGCCGTCTGGCCGTCAGGCGAATAGGCCACCGCCGTCACATTGCTATCTACTTTTGTGAACGTTCGAATTTCACGCCCGGTCGACACCTCCCAGAGCTTTAGGGTGCGATCATCACTGCCGGAAAGCACAAACCGGCCATCCGGTGAAAAAGCCACGGCCACGGCTGCGGCCGAATGCCCCAACTGCACGACGGGAATCATGTTTTGTTTGGAAGCCACACATGCTGTCAGGATGGCCAGGCCGAGGATCAAGAGTATACGCTTTAATAGCATCTAACTTTCCTGTTTGTTGTAAGCGGGATTGTTTTCTCACCCTAAAACCAAAATGAAAATAATTCAAATTGATCCGGCTATTTGTTGACAAAAAATCGCCGCCACCCTATTTTCTCAGCCAATTAAACCGTCATTAAAACAGGGTGAATGATCCGATGACCACTGAGAACCAAGATTTCTGGCAAGACCATAGTCTGAACTACCTGGAGATGGCATTACGTTCGGACCACCACGAAGAAATCCGCAATCCGGATGGATACGGGAAAAAAACAGGCGACTGCCGAGACACTATCGAAATGTTCCTGATGCTGGATGGCGACAAAATCGAGCACGTGGCCTTCACCACCGACGGCTGCCTCAACACCAATGCCTGTGGCAACACCGTGGCTCATATGGTGGAAGGCCAGCCGGTCGAGAAGGCCTGGGAGGTCACCCCTGAACGGGTGGCCGCCTATCTGGAGACCCTTCCGAAAGATCACTTTCACTGTGCCGAATTGGCGGTAGGTGCGCTCTACCTGGCCCTGGCCAGCTGCCGCGAGCAGCTGCAAACCCCCTGGAAGCAGATCTATAGAAAAGGGTGATTCATGGAAGAAAAGGTATTTGGACCGGTACGTTTCATTCCCGGCTTCAATCGGGGCAAGTATCCTTATTGCCATTCGATCTATATTGAATCCGCCAAAATTCTCATCGATCCCGCCTCAGACCGTGAACGCCTGAAACGGCTGCGTGGTGAGCAAGGCGTGGAGCAGGTCTGGCTCAGCCACTGGCACGAGGACCACTTTATGGACCTGGACCTCTTTGACGACGTGCCCCTGGGGATTCACCCCCTGGATGCCCCGCCCCTGGCCGATGTGGAAACTTTTCTGGATGCGTACGACATCCAGGAGCAAGCGTTTCGCGATAGTTGGCGCGACATTGTCACCGATATGTTTCACTTTCGACCCCGGCAGCCTCAGATTGAACTGACGCCCGGCATTCGCCAACTGGGCGATCTGGCCGTGGAAATCATCCACACCCCAGGACACACCCCGGGGCACCTGTGCTTCTTCTTCCCGGAATCCGGGGTTCTGTTTCTCGGCGATTATGACCTCACTGCCTTCGGCCCCTGGTACGGTGACCGCGAATCCAGCATTCCGGGCACCATTGACTCCGTCCGGATGTTGGAAAAAATTCCGGCCCGCACCTGGCTCACCGGCCACAAACCGGTATTTTCGAGATGCAGCCGGGCCATCTATGGTCCGACTATCTGGAGGTCATTGATAAAAGGGAAGAAAAATTGCTTGGGTTTCTAAACCAACCCCGGTCCCAGGAAGAAATTATAAATGCCTGGACTGTCTATCTAAAGGAGCGGGAACCGAAAGACTTTTATCGCTTTGCTGAATGGGCCATTGTTAAAAAACACTTGGAAGAGCTCATGGCGGTCGGGCGGGTTGTTCTGGAAAGCGGGCGCTATCTAAAAACCTGAAAGACCAAACTATCATTTAAATGCCGCCAGTGGTCTGTGAAGACCCTGAAACCCCTCATCGCAAGCTATCAATATCTAAATGGTTTTGACCTTACCCTTTAAGATGCGCCGAGCATCACAGGAAAGGGCGAGGGAGCGAAGTGCGTGTTTGAGCGCAGCGAGTTGTGCTGAGCGCGCCCTTTCCGAGAAGCACAGGGCAGCCCGCAGGGCTGCGTCTTATGGGCGTTTTCTTTTGGTTACTTTTCTTGTACGCACAAGAAAAGTAACAAGATCCGCCAGATCAACTGCATTGAACGCACCCTAGCTGCGACTGCATGCAAATCTACTTAATCCCATGCCATTAGAACTTCACCGAACGTATATGAAATGGGGGGCAATCCGAACTAAAGAGTTATTGTTCTCTGGACTGCACCGACTTGGCCGAAACCCCTAAATAGATAGCCGATAGTGTAATAGTGATCCCCACCAAGCTGACCAAGGTGGTCGGCCGATCGAAGAACAGCACATCCCAGACAAATGCCGGTGCCGGCTGCAGCAGCAGGATCATGCCCACCAGGGACGCCCTGATTTTCGGCAGGGCCCGGGTAATAATCAGCCAGCCGATCGCCTGACTGGAAATGCCGTAGACGATTAGCGCCAGGCCACTTTCCAGATCC